>OBWJ01000041.1_pt1 | contig 151544 bp, 161 predicted proteins | sample 1495181 | NCBI WGS metagenome assembly OBWJ01 (sample SAMEA2580041, study PRJEB22360) | human gut metagenome
AGAAAGGGAACATAGCTAATATTTTAGGTTATGCTACTTCCTTCAGTTCTTTGGGAATGATGATTGCTTCTATTGCTAATCTAATCAAAAAATAACAGATATCTATCATGACAGAACAGAAACTTGCAAAAGATCTCCTATCCGTATCCAACGAACCGAAGGCTGATGAGATGGAAATTGACCTGATGGATATTCTAAGAAAAATCATCGCTATTCGTAAGATCTTATATAAGGCTGCTGGCATAGGGTTAGTCATTGGCATTATTGTGGCTTTGAGTATTCCAAAGAAATATACGGTTGAGGTAACTTTGTCTCCTGAAATGGGCAATTCCAAAGGCAATAGCGCTCTTGCATCGATGGCCGCCTCTTTCTTAGGAGCTGGGGCAGGTATGAGTGATGATGGAGTGGATGCCTTAAATGCCTCCCTTTCACCTGATATCGTCTCTTCCACTCCTTTTCTGCTGGAGCTTTTGTCCATGAGTGTACCTGGCGGTGGTGAAGAAAGTGAAAAGATTGATTTGGGATGTTATTTGGACAATCAGTCTTCTCCTTGGTGGAATTACGTTATGGGACTTCCGGGTATGGCAATAAGCTGGTTAAGATCGTTGTTTGTAGATGAAGATGAATCCGACGGTTTGAGAAACAATAAGTCCGGTACTATTGAACTTACTAAAGAAGAGAATGAAAAAATCACTTCTTTAAAGAAGAATATAGCAGCTGTCATGGATAAGAAGACTGCCATAACCAATGTTTCCGTCACTTTACAAGACCCTAAAGTTGCCGCTGTCGTAGCCGATTCCGTAGTCCATAAGTTACAGGAATACATCACAGACTATCGTACTTTTAAGGCAAAGGAGGATTGCGCTTATTTGGAGAAGCTGTTCAAGGAACGTCGGGAAGAATATTATGCAGTTCAGAAGAAGTATGCCGAATATGTGGATACTCATGACAACTTGATTCTCCAGAGTATTCGTGCTGAGCAGGAACGTTTGCAGAACGACATGAGTCTAGCCTATCAGGTTTACAGTCAGGTTGCCAATCAGCTTCAGGTAGCCCGGGCGAAAGTTCAGGAAGAGAAACCTGTATTTGCGGTGGTAGAACCTGCGGTTGTACCTCAACAGCCTTCTGGTACGAGTAGAAAGACATATGTGATTGCCTTTGTCTTTCTGTTTGTGGCGACAGCTATTGGTTGGAAGTTCTTTGGAGAAGATTTTTGGGACAGACTGAAGCGTGAATTTGTGTAATACGTCGTATAGAAGTTTTAAAAAAGGGGGAATATAGAATACGATCATGAAGAAATCATTGGAAAGATTTTTGCAATACACCAGCCGCAATTTTTTTAATTGTTGGCTTATCCTTGGGGTAGATACGTTGATCTCCGGTTTGTGCACTTTGTTTGTCTTTATTGGCATTTATTACATTGTGGGTATTGGTTGGAATGTTTTTCAGTTATTACAGGTTACCGCTGTATCTTTGTTGTCAAGCATAATTGGTGACTTGCTTTTCAACACTTATCGCAACACCATCCGTTATTCCGAGATCAAGGACCTTTGGCGGATCACCTGCAGTGTACTGTTCAAAACGTGCTGTCTTGCTGTCTATGTGTTTTTTATATTAAACGGAGACCGCTTATTCGGCAGTCAGAATTTGGTATTTGTCATCTCCGATGGTATGTTCACACTGATTGCTTTGATTGGTTTTAGAGTCATAGTCATCGTTACTTATGATTCTCTGATCGGTATGGTTCGTAAGACGGGCACTCGTGTGTTGATCTATGGTACCGATGACAAGAGCGTTGCTTTGAAGACGCGTCTGCGCAATAGTTCGCATTACAAGATAGTCGGGTTTTGTATATACAGTCCTGATCATAGTCGACGTATTCTTGCCGATTCTCGTGTTTATTCATTTTCGGACAAGTCCGATTTTGAGATGTTGATTCAGAAGCACCGTATACAAGCTATTCTTTTTTCTCGCTACGAGTCTATAAAAGAAGAGGAGAACCGTCTTCTTGAATATTGTAAGAGCATTGGTGTGAAGACTCTGATCGCTCCCTTAATCAGCGAGGCGGACGTTGATGGTCTTTTTCATCAGTTTGTTCGTCCTATCCGTATTGAGGACCTTTTGGGACGTGAGGAAATCAAGATCAACATGGCTGAAATCGCAACGGAATATTGTAATAAGACTATTCTTGTTACTGGAGCTGCCGGTAGTATTGGCAGTGAACTTTGCCGGCAACTAGCCCAAATTGGGGTCCGTAAACTAATATTATTTGATTCTGCGGAGAGTCCCCTTCATAACGTCCGTTTGGAGTTTGAGAAGAAATATCCCGGGATAGACTTTGTACCGGTTATTGGTGACGTTCGTGTTATTCAGCGTCTCCGTATGGTCTTTGAACTGTATCATCCTCAAATTGTATTTCATGCTGCTGCTTATAAACATGTCCCTTTGATGGAAGAAAATCCTTGTGAAGCGGTCTATGTCAATGTAATAGGTTCCCGTCAGGTAGCCGATATGGCAGTGGAATATGAAGCAGAGAAGATGATTATGATCTCTACAGATAAAGCGGTTAATCCCACGAATGTGATGGGTGCCTCTAAGCGTCTGGCTGAGATTTATGTTCAGAGTTTGGGTACGGCCATTAAAGAAGGAAAGGTAAAGGGTAAGACGAAATTTATAACCACCCGTTTTGGTAACGTTTTAGGCAGTAACGGTTCTGTTATTCCTCGCTTTAAAGAGCAGATTGAGAACGGTGGGCCTGTCACTGTTACCCATCCTGATATTATCCGCTATTTTATGACTATTCCTGAGGCTTGTCGTTTGGTGATGGAGGCTGGCATGATGGGAAAGGGGAACGAGATTTTTGTTTTTGAGATGGGTGAACCCGTTAGGATCGTGGATTTGGCTATCCGTATGATTGAGCTGGCAGGTTACCGTCTGGATGAGGATATTAAGATAGAGTTTACTGGTCTTCGTCCTGGGGAGAAACTTTATGAGGAGCTTTTGAGTACTGAGGAGAATACTCTTCCTACTTCTAATAAGAAGATTAAGATTGCTAAGGTCCGTCGTTATGAGTATGATGACGTGTTGGATTCTTACTCTGATTTTGAGACCTTGGTCCGAAATGTCAGGATCATGGATACTGTCGCTCTGATGAAAAAAATAGTTCCAGAGTTCATTTCCAAGAACTCCCGGTTTGAGGTGTTGGACAAGAAAGAAGGTTAAAAATAAAGAAACATGAAAATAACAATAGCAGGAATCCGTTATTTAGGGAGCCTCGAAAAATACGTAACTGCGCTTCTTGGAGATGATGATAGACATTTGTGGGCACGTAAAGCAACAGAGCCTAAGTTACCAAAGTCTGAAAAGTTTGGTTGGAGAAACTGGAGGGTTTATGCTGAGCATTACAGGCATTAATCGCTTCTATTACTAGAGAACTTCCACGACCTTCGTTGCAAGTTAGGTGCTCTTCATCTAAAAGAATATTGGCTTATCATTGGACCTATAAGGATGTGGTATATAAAAACATTGTAGTCAGTATGTGATTCAATAAGCATTATACGTGTTTTTTAATATTGTACAGCTCTTTTAGGTTTGAATATGCTTGTGCTTTATATGCTTGATTTAAAGAGGTTCTTTTGTCTATATGATAATATGTTAAATGCGCATGAAGAATACGAAAACAGCAATAATCGGAGCCAATGGTTACATTGGTAAACATCTTGAGTTCTATCTAAAAAGGATGGGATTAGATCCTGCGTGTTACGATATACAAGATGATAGTCGTGAAAATTATAAGCAGGTTGATATAACAGACAAAGAGTCTGTTAAAAATATTGATATCAATGTAGATTATATTTATATGTTTGCAGGTCTTACCGGTACTTATGCTGGATTTGATAAGTATGAAACTTACGTTAGCATTAATGAGATTGGATTGCTTAATCTTCTTGATGCTATACGAAATTCTGAGAAAAAACCTAAGATCGTGTTTCCTTCAACTCGATTAATATATAAAGGAGTTGATAAACCGCTTAAAGAAGAGGATGAGAAAGAGACAAAGACTCTATATGCTATCAATAAGCTAGCTTGCGAGAGTATTCTCTATGCTTACAACAAGAGTTTTGATATTCCATACACAATATTTCGTATCTGTATTCCATATGGCAATATGCTTTCAACAGACTATAGTTTTGGGACAATTGGTTTCTTTATCAAACAGGCTAAAGCTGGTAAAGATATAACTCTTTATGGAGGTGGAGATACTAAACGTACTTTTACTCATATGGAAGATCTTTGCTACCAAATAGTACAGGGATCAATGAATAAAGATAGTAATGGCGAAATTTATAATATTGGTGGTCAGACTCTTTCTTTGAGAGAAGCTGCCGAATTTGTTGCCAAGAAGTTTAAGACCAATGTAGTTGCAGTGGAATGGCCGGAAAAAGATTTTCGTATAGAGAGCAATCATACATACTTTGATGATACAAAAATCCGCTCATTGTTATGCATTGGTGAGTACAAACAATTACAAGAATTTTCAAAAGACTTATAAACTCTATGAAAACAAGAAATATAGAGGACGTGCAATTAGATTTCCTTATTTCAGCGCTTAGCCATGGTAATTTCATCAGTACTACTGATATTCTTATGTGGATGAAGCAACAGAATGAAGATGTTGTTAGTAATATCAAGCAGATTCCAATCGAACAACTTAAAGGGTGGAACTATCGTGATGATCGTATTTGCCATGATAGCGGTAAATTCTTTAGTATTGATGGTATTCACATCATGACTAATTATCGTAATGTACCAGAATGGGATCAACCTATTATCAATCAACCTGAAATTGGGTTTCTTGGCTTTATAGTAAAGAAGTTCAATGGGGTAATGCATTTTTTAATGCAGGCTAAAATTGAACCTGGAAACTTGAATATTGTTCAACTTTCCCCAACTCTTCAGGCTACAAGAAGTAATTATACACGTGTCCATGGAGGTAAATCTCCTAATTATTTGGAGTATTTTAACGGTGAGAAAGAAGTATATGTATTGGTTGACCAATTGCAGTCAGAGCAAGGCGCTCGCTTCCTTCATAAGCGTAATAGAAATATTATTGTAGAGATTAATGAGGATGAAGAAATATCTGTAAAGGATGGTTTCATATGGGTATCTCTTGGTCAGATAAAAGAGTTACTACGTTATCCTAATGTTGTAAATATGGATAGCCGTACTGTTATCTCTTGCATTAAGTTTGGTAACTATTCAGAACAATCGCTTAAATTACTTTCTTCTGTGAAGAACATGTATGGAATTGAGAACGATAAACCTGATTCATTTCTGTATTCAGTTTTGAGTAGTGATAACCATCTTCACGAATTGCAAGATATTATCCAATGGATGACATCACTTAAATTTAAATACGAACTTGGTGTGAATTCTATCGGTATTTCGAAAATGAAGTATTGGGTTTATGACGGAAATGTTTTGCGTCATGAAGATAATAAGTATTTTGATGTGATTGGAGTACGAGTTGAAATTGGTAATCGTGAGGTCATATCTTGGGATCAGCCTATGGTACGATCTGCTCAGGAAGGACTCATGGGCTTTATCGTGAAGAAGATAAATGGTATTTATCACTTTTTGGTTCAGGCAAAATTAGAAGCGGGTAATTTTGATATAGTGGAAATGGCTCCAACAGTACAGTGTTTGACTGGAAACTACAGAAAAGGTAAGAACGAATATACTATACCTTATTTGGAACAGGTACTAAATGCGCCCAATGAGAATATTTGGTATAGCAGTTACCAGAGTGAAGAAGGTGGACGTTTCTTTCAAGAACAGAACTTCAACATAATTGTAGAGGTTGGTGACGAATTCCCTATAGAAGTAGAGGAAAACTACTGTTGGATGACGCTCAACCAGATGCTTTCATTTGTTACATATAATAATTACTTAAATATTGCAGCTCGCAGTCTCTTGTCTGCTGTCAGTTTCTATTAAAGATTAATATATGATTAAAATAGGCATTATTTGCCCCTCAGAAATAGCTTTACGTAGATTTATGCCAGCTCTCCAAAAAGTGCAGGGTGTGTTGTTTTCCGCTATAGGCATTGCCTCTCCTAAAGAATGGTTTGGGGATTTGGAGAATGTCACAGCTGAACAAATTGAAGAACAACAATTTCGAGAGTTTACTAAAGCTGGTGCTTTTGTTGATCAATATGGTGGTGAGATTATTGTGGGTTATGAAACGTTGGTATCATCTGATAAGATTGATGCGATTTATATTCCGCTCCCCCCAGCGTTACACTATAAATGGGCTAAATTAGCTCTTCAGAATGGTAAACATGTGTTTGTGGAGAAGCCTTCTACTACAACTTTGGCAGATACAAATGATTTGATTTCAATAGCTTCAAAAAAAGAACTTGTTTTGCATGAGAATTATATGTTTATTTATCACTCTCAGTTAGAAGAAATCCAGTCAGTAGTGAAGAAAGGTGAGATAGGAGAAGTGCGTTTGTACCGCATTACATTTGGCTTTCCCCAACGCGCAGCTAATGATTTTCGTTACAATAAAACATTGGGAGGTGGAGCGTTATTAGATGCAGGTGGTTACTGTTTGAAGTATGCTAATTGGCTTCTTGGAGGTGATGCCCATGTGATTTCAGCTCAAGCTAACTATTTAGAAGGTTTTGAGGTTGACATGTATGGTTCTGCTATTATGGCTGATTCTGATGGTCATATTGCACAACTTGCTTTCGGTATGGATAACGACTATCGTTGCGATATTGAGATTTGGGGGAGCAATGGAACCATCACCAGTGGTCGTATTTTGACTGCACCAGCGGGCTTTGTACCTACATACAGTATAAAGAAGAATCAAGATATTGAAATTCGTCAGCTTTCTGCAGACGATACATTCTTCAAATCAATTCAGCGATTTGTAGCTTGTATGGAGAATGCTAGTGTTCGTATAGAAGAGTACAATCTTTTAAAAAAGCAAGAAGAGTTAGTTGAAGAATTTAAATATTTGTGTAAATAAGGAAGGAGCATGTCCGATAGCAAACAGTCTACATATAGAAGTATTTTTAAAGCTACATCTTTATTTGGCGGGTTGCAATTATATCTGATTTTTATTAGTATAATTAAATCCAAGTTTATCGCTATTTTACTTGGTCCTTTAGGTGTTGGAATACAGGGACTTTTTCAGTCGGGTACTGAGGTCATTCGTACTTTAACTAATTTTGGATTATCTCAAAGTGCTGTCAGAGAAGTTTCTGAAGCTAATGGGAATAAAGATGAAGTGCGCATAAAGCTAGTTACTTCAGTCATCAATAAACTGGTTTGGATCACTGGATTCTTAGGCGCAATTTTGGTTTGTATACTGTCACCATATTTAAGCCAATCTTTATTTGGGAATTACGATTATACCGTTCCCTTTATACTTCTGTCTGTTACTCTGTTGTTAGAACAACTCTCAGCAGGTCAAAAAGTTATTCTTCAGGGGCTGAGAAAAATAAAAGAACTTGCAAAAGCATCAGCATGGGGTTCTACAGTAGGATTGTTGGTGTCAATTCCAATTTACTATTCATTTGGAGTGAAAGGTATTGTACCGACGTTAATATTAAGTTCTGTTACTACGTTTTTGCTTTCTTGGTTCTATGCAAGGCATTATATAAAAGCTTATCCTAAAGTCACAATAAAGCAAACTGTTACTGAAGGTTGTTCAATGCTGACTATGGGCATAGCAATGAGTGTTAGTAATATTCTGATAACTGTTTGTGCTTTTGTATTAAGAGCTTTTATCAGTAATAACGGAGGAACAGAAATAGTAGGTTATTATACAGCTGGTTTTACTATAGTTACCACCTATTTTTCCATGATATTTAATGCCCTTGCTACAGATTATTATCCAAGACTTGCGGCCGTTAATTCTGATAATGTGAAATGCCGAAATTTATCTAACGAACAAGGGGAGATTGCTTCACTTATTATGGCTCCCTTATTATTAATATGTTTGGTATTTATGTCACTTATATTACAAATTTTGTATTCAGATAAGTTCTTAGAGGCTAATAATTTCGTAATTTGGGCAGTTGTAGGTATGCTTTTTAAACTTGCTTCTTGGCTTATCGCATTTCAGTTTATAGCAAAGAGTGAAACAAGAATTTATATAGTCAATGAAACACTTTTAAATTCGTATACTCTTGTTTTATCTCTATTAGGTTATAAATACTTTGGATTGGCAGGTTTGGGAGCAGCATATTCTTTGAGTAATTTATTATACTTTTTCCAAGTTTTTTGTATTGCAAAGGTCCGATATGGTTATTGCTTTAGCGTGAGTTTTAGAAAATTATTCACGGTGCAAAATCTAATGGTTCTAATGTGTTTTCTTTTTGTGTTGTGTAGTAATAAATTGTTGTCATATATACTCGGTTCTGTTTGTATATTGTGCTCAGGTATTTATTCATTTGTAGGTCTAGATAGAAGAATGGGAATTCGCAATTTATTAAAGACGAAATAAAAGCGATGAAAAAGAAGGTTTTAATATATAGCGATTGTAATTTATTTGGTGGAAGTGAACATGTGATATATAACATCATTCGTAATCCGTATTTGAAGGAAAAATTTTCTTTTTCTTTCTTATACAGATATAGCAAACTATATCAAGATAAAGTGATCGAACTAAGCTACAGTCAATATTGTGATAATTTGTATTCAATACATCTGTTAACAAACTATACAATATATAGATATTTAAAATCGAAAATCACTATTCGTATAATTAGAAGGATTCTTTTCTTGCCGTTTTATATTTTAGAGATTGTAGGTTTTTATAAATTCATTAATCGTATAATCATAGATATATTCATCAAAAAACACCATGACTATGCGATAGTGCATATAAATAATGGTGGTTATCCTGGTGCATATTCTTGTCTGCAGTTTGCACTAGGATTAAGAAAGTATCCTAAAATTAGAACTATTATGCAGGTCAATAATCTGGCGCAATCAGGTTATGAAAAAATTGATGGTAGAGTATGTTCTTCTGTTGATCAATTTATAACAGCTTCCCAAAATGCACGTAAGGCACTTCTTTTAAAACGGAAAATAAAACCTTCAAAGGTTACTACACTATCAAATTACGTTGAAGATGTATCTATTCAATATGGCAAAGGATGCAAAGAAGATTTAAATGATGGTACAATCACTATTCTTCAAGTTGCATTGCTTCAAGAACGTAAAGGGCAGAAGTATTTAATTGATGCATTGAAAATTCTAAATGCTAATTCTTCTGTTAAATATCATTTGTTACTTATAGGCAATGGTGAATGTTATAATGAAATAAAACAATATATAAAATTGCAGGGTGTTGAAGCTTGTGTACAATTACTTGGTTATAGAGATGATTATCTTGATTATGTAAATAAGGCAGATGTCATAGCTTTGCCATCAATTAAGGATGAAGATATGCCTCTAATAATACTTTCTTCTATGGCATTATCGAAAGCTATTGTATCAACTGATATAGGCGGTATTCCTGAAGAGATTATCGATGGAGTATCAGGCATTTTAGTTAGTCCAAAAGAAGACGGTTTTTCTTATCGACTGGCAGATGCAATCAAAAAGGCCTATAAAGAAAGAAAAGTGATAGGGGAAAATGCTCGTCGTAGGTATGAAGAATGTTTTAGTGCACAATCATATGCAAAGAATATAGTAAGATTATATAACGAATGAAAGTAGTTTTATTAGCCGGAGGCTTTGGCTCTCGCATATCTGAGGAATCTCAGTTTAAACCAAAACCAATGATTGAAATTGGTGGTATGCCAATTTTGTGGCATATCATGAAGGAGTATGCATATTATGGTCATACTGAGTTTATTATATGTGCCGGTTACAAGCAGGAGTATATTAAGGAGTGGTTTGCTAACTACTATCTTCATAACTCAGATGTAAGTTTTGACTTTCGTGAAGGCAAGAATGATATAACTATTCATCACACTAATTTGGAACCATGGAAAGTGACAGTTGTAGATACTGGTTACAACACTATGACTGGAGGTAGAATTAAGCGCATACAAGAGTATGTGGGTAATGAGCCTTTCTTGATGACTTATGGTGATGGTGTGTGTGATGTGGAAATTGATAAGTTGATAGATTTTCATAAGTCCCATGGCAAATTAGCTACTCTTACTGCTGTAAAGATGGCACAAGATAAAGGAGTGCTTGATATTACCCATGATCAGGCTGTTCGTGCGTTCCGCGAAAAGAATTCTGTTGACGGTTCTCCTATCAATGCTGGTTACATGGTATTGCAGCCAGAGGTATTCGAACTTTTGGATGATGATTCTTGTGTATTTGAGAAAAATGTACTAGTGGAGCTTGCTAACAAAGGTGAGTTAATGTCCTATATCCATACAGGTTTTTGGCAGTGTATGGATAACGTTCGTGAAAAGTCAATACTTGAAAAGTTATTGGCAGAGGATAAAGCTCCTTGGAAGCGTTGGGAGCGTTCTGTACCTAAGATACCTGAATATGCTAAATAATTTTAATATCAATATTGACCTCTATAAAGTTAACAGACTTGATGGAGGTCAATATTGAGAGGTTTAGTAACAATATCGGTTGTCATTTTCACGCTATTTGTTTTTATGGTGAAATCTCTTTTTAGGTAACCATCGTTGTTGGCTACGAAAAGTGTACAACATGCCAAAATCATTAGTTACCAGTTTAATAAATACTACGTTAAGATATGGATAATGTACTAGATTTTTACAAAGATAAACGAGTCTTCCTAACAGGACATACCGGCTTCAAAGGAAGTTGGATGTGCAAAATGTTAACCAACGCAGGTGCTGTTGTTACTGGCTATTCGTTAGAAGCTCCTACAAATCCGTCTCTCTTTAAAATCGCTGACATTGAGAGTGATATAAAAAGTGTGATTGGTGACATTCGTGATATGGTAGCTTTGAAGAAGGCATTTGATGAGACTCAGCCTGAGATTGTTTTTCATCTAGCTGCACAGCCTATTGTACGCAACTCTTACGAAAATCCGGCCTATACTTACGAGACTAACGTAATGGGTACAGTTAATATCTTGGAGTGTGTTCGTCAGTCGAGTTGCGTAAAGTCATTTTTAAACGTTACTACCGATAAAGTTTACTTAAATAAGGAGTGGAATTGGGGTTATCGTGAAAATGAAGAGTTGGATGGCTATGATCCATATTCTAATTCGAAATCTTGTTCTGAACTGGTGACACATTCATACAAGCGTTCGTTTTTTACTGATAAGGATGGCAAGGCAATTATTCCTATTTCAACTGCACGTGCTGGTAATGTGATAGGAGGTGGTGATTTTGCTAATGATCGTATTATTCCTGATTGTATTCGTGCAGCAACTAAGCATGAAGATATCATAGTTCGTAACCCATTCTCTACACGTCCATATCAACATGTCTTGGAGCCTCTGTATGCTTACCTTTTAATTGCTAAGAAGCAGTATGAGGATAGCTCGTATGCCGCTTATTACAATGTGGGTCCGGATGATGTTGACTGCTTCCAGACAGGTGCTTTGGTTGACCTTTTTGTGAATACGTGGGGGGAAGGTATGAAGTGGGTGAACAAATATGATAGCGGTCCTCATGAGGCTAATTTTCTAAAACTGGATTGCTCTAAACTCAAATCAACCTTTGGTTGGACTCCTCGTTGGAACCTGGATAAGGCCATGGAGAAGATTGTGGAATGGAGCAAGATTTGGTTATCCGGTGGTGATGTGCGTGCTTGTATGGATAAACAGATTATAGAATTTCTTCAGAGGTAAGTTCTGAAAAATAGGGGTTATTCGCTTGATTTTCTAGCTGGTATTCTGCTTCTTCAGATAATTTACAACCATTGTTGATCTATAAGTAAATTTGTCAGCATAGATCTTTCATTTTTAGCTTTTTATATGCCTTGTTTTTTATAGAGGAGGAATGTTTTTTAAAGCTCCAGGAAGTAAATAAATATTAACGGTGGGGTAGGGGTTGCTACTGCCTTTTATGTAGTACTTCATTTTAGGGTTAAGCATAGATTTTATATTATCGCAGTTAAAGGATGTGTCAGTTTTGGATGGATTTTCTTATTTACCTGCAAATTATCTGTTAATCAATATTATTCATGTTTCGAAAGAGTATTGTTTGCTATCTACTTTAATGATAGTCGACTATACCTCTTCTTTGTAAGAAAAAGACGATATAAATGGAAAAAGTAATAATCACAGGTGCTGACGGTTTTGTTGGCAGTTATACAGTAAAACATTTTTTGAATGAGGGTAAGGTCGTTCTTGCTTTGGATATGGGCTCTGTTGCTCGCAGATTGGAGGCTCATCCCAATCTTACCTATATGCAATGTGACATCACCAATACGCAGGCAATGCTCGAGAACATTGAGCATGACGTGTATGATACCTTCATTCACTTTGCCTGGGCCGGATCAGCTGGTGAGGCTCGTATCGATTACAATCTTCAGATGCAGAATGCACTCAATACGGTAGAGTGTATGAAGTCTGCAAAAGAGCTGGGTTGCAGCCGTTTTGTATGTGCTGGTTCTATTATGGAGTATGAAGTTGAAGCTGCTATCCATAATCAAGGAAGTAGACCGGGAATGGGGTATATCTATGGAATGGCTAAACACATTGCTCACTGCATGTGTAAATCTGTTGCTGTAAATATCGGTATTGACCTTCTTTGGCCCATGATTACCAATGCTTATGGGGTAGGTGAGTTCTCTCCACGTTTTGTAAATACTACACTTCGTAAGATTATCAACGGAGAACCTCTTCAGTTCACTGCAGCTACCCAAAACTATGATTTTGTTTATGTGAGTGACGTGGCAAAGGCTTTCTATTTGGTAGCAGAAAAGGGTAAACCATTCTGTGAGTATATGATTGGTTCGGGTGATGCTAAACCATTGAAGCATTTTATACTTGAGATGGTGGTAAGCTGTGGTCCCGAAAGTACCCCTTTGTTTGGTGATATTCCTTTCACAGGTACTAACATGTCATTGAGTACATTTTCAATCGAAGCAATTAAGAACGATTGTGGCTTTGTGCCAGAGGTAACCTTTGGTGAGGGAACTAAGATGACCATGGATTGGCTGAAAAATATTTAAAACATTTATCGCGATCTCTATATGGTATCACAACAGTTTAGCCGATATTTGCCATTTCTAAGGACATGGATGGCGTATTGCTACATTCCTATGATATGTCTTCTGTGGATCATGGGGTAATAGTGTATGAATCTGGTTTTTACAATATAGTTCAAGTGCTATTCTCACAAGGAATCTGTAGGGTGGCAGTACCTATGTTTTATTTCATTTCGGGGTACCTGTTCTATAATGAATTGAAAGAGTGGAACTGGGAAGTCTATGGAAGAAAACTTAAATCCAGAGTATCAACTATATTGATACCATATTGCATTTGGAATATTATAGGTTGGTTTTTACTCTGTTTGAATCATTCTTTTTTTAAGGGGGATTCTTCCATTTGGATGAGTATGACTCCATGGGATATTTTGTGGAGTAATGATAATGGTTGGCCTGCAGTAATTCCTCTTTGGTTCATAAGAGATTTGATTGTTGTGATTCTTTGGGCTTATCTGATATATTTGTTTATAAAGTATTTAAAAACTATGGGGATATTACTTTTAGTTTTACTATATGTATCTGATAGCTGGATTTCTTACCCAGGATTTTCTCCCGAATCAACACTCTTTTTTGCTTTGGGGTGCTATATGCAAATCACTGATAAAGATCCATTAAAAGTTAGTAATTTCTTGGGTTGGATTTCGGGCATAGTGTTTTGTATTATGCTAATATTGAGATTAATAACATGGAATAGGTGTCCTATCGATGTATCCATTCAGAATATATTGACGATTATGGGGGTAATTCTTGTATTAAAATTAGGTTCCTTTATCGATACGACAAAGCATAGGAACATTTATGATGCCTTTTCAAAAGCAAGTTTTTTTGTTTTTGCGACACATCTCATATACATTTTACCTGCATTTCGCGGAATCTTTAATGTTTTATTGCCGTTAGATTCTCAATACATGCGTGTAGTTGGATATTTCGGTTGTGCTGTCTTCACTTATTTTACCTGTGTGATAATATACCGATTATTATATAAGCTGGCCCCGAGGCTTACCTCAGTGCTGGTAGGAAAACGTTAATATGATAAAAGAATTCAATTTTGAAGAACTGGATTTGAAGGGAGCCTTCAAGATTCAGCCTTTCTATGCCACCGACGAGAGAGGTGGTTTTGTAAAAGATTACAATATAGATATATTCAAGTCTAACGGGATTGAGCATGAACTGAAAGAAGTGTTCTATACCATCAGTAAAAGGGGTGTGATTCGTGCTACGCACTTCCAACTAGTAAAACTCCAGGCAAAACTTGTTCGTTGCATCAGTGGTCATGTTTATGATGTGATTGTGGACTTGCGCCCGGATTCTCCCACATTAGGTCAATGGAGAGGTTTTGATCTTACCGGTGAGAACCAAGTGGAGCTTTATATTCCTCAGTACTTCGGGCACGGTTATCTTGTATTGGAAGATTCAGTGGTTAGTTATAAGTGTGGTGAGGTATTCTATGGCGAAGGTGATTCTGGTATAATGTATAATGATCTGGATATTAATATTAAATGGCCGTTTGAGAAGATTGGAGGTATTGAGAACCTGATAATCTCAGATAAAGATAAGAATCTGATGAGTTTTAAGGAGTATATTAAAAGGGTGAAGTAAGTATGGTTTCAATAATTACAAATTGCTACAATGGAGAGGCGTTCTTGGATGAAACCATTCAATCTGTTTTAAGCCAAACATATGCAGATTGGGAATATTTGCTTTTCGATAACTGTTCTACAGATAAATCTGCAGAGATATTCAAATCATACAAGGATCCAAGATTTAAGTATTATCATAATGATCATACTGTACCTCTTGGACATGGAAGATATGAGGCAGTAAAGTTAGTACATGGAGATTATGTTTGCTTTATCGATTCAGACGACCTTTGGCTTCCTGAGAACCTAGAAAAACAAGTAGCTGTAATGGAACATGATCCATGTATAGGAGTTGTTTATACTGACTATCAAAAGTTTGGTGTAGATAATTCAATGAGAAGCACAAGTAAAAAAGGCTATCGAACAACCAGTGAAATGCTAGCATACTATGATTTAGGGCTTTCTTCCACCATGTTTAGAAGAGAACTCTTGCAGAAGTACAACATTAATATAAACAAATCATATCAGATTATTGCAGATTTTGATTTGTTTATTAGGCTTTCGCGCGTTTCAAAGTGCTATCATATTAAAGAAAACCTTGTTAAATATCGTACTCATGCAAAAAATTTGTCATCAACATATACGAAAACGCGACTAGAGTATAAGGACATATTGAAAAAGTTTGATGAAGAGTTCTCGGGTAAAGAAAAAAGTGAATGTAGAGAAGGGCTGAATAAATTAAATGATGAATATGAAATTATGACTTTAGAAAATAATCTTAAAAATCATAATCATATGGAGGCATTTAAAGGTGTTTTTCAACTAAAATGCAGTCGCTCCTACTTGTCTTGTTTGAAGAGATTTGCTTTATATCTTATAGGAAAATTGTAATTCCCATATGCTAATAAAGTATTTAATTAGTATAGCTTTAATGTTCGTTTATCTATTTTCGGTGAATGTTACATTTCTACCTTCATTGATATCAACAAGATGGTTCTTGGCAGTGCCAGGAGCTCTCTTGATGCTCATATACTATAAAAATCTATACAAAAAAACTATTCATTATAAAAAGACAATGAATAGCTTTTGGAAAAGTTTGTGGCTTTTTTATTTTACAGTATTATGTTCAAGTATATTAAACGGTAGGTTTGATGGTTTTTACTCTTCTTACCCAATTACAATACTATTAATCACCACTGCTAGTTTTTGTCTAATATACTTGTTAAATAAAATATGGAATGGTGTTGACTTAAGGCGATATTTTTGGCTGCTTGTATTGACTTGTGTTGGTCATCAGTTATTATCTATAGCAATGTTTTTCTTTCCAGTAGTGAACGATGTGGTATTTTCTATCATACAGCAATCTGCTTTGGAGGAGCGAGCAAATGAACTTACAATACTAAATCGATTTCATACTGTAGGAATAGCTTATTTTGGTGCTGGAGCATTATATTCATATTGCATACTCTTAATAGTTATACTATCCCAACATAATTATAAATTTATCAAAGGGTGGGTTATACCAATAATATTAGTCTTTCTTTTTGCTGTAGGTAGTGCAGTGTCACGTACTACTATGATGGGGCTTATTGTTGCATTGGTATACTTAGGATTGATTATTTTGCGATCAAAGGGATCTCAAAGAATAATAAAGCTTGTAAAATATGTATTTTGTGGTGCTTTTGCTCTTTTATTAACTTTTACACTATTTAATAAGTATATTACTGATAATTTTTTGCTTGAATCCATTATAGAACACGCATTTGAAGGGATATGTAATTTGTTTAACGATGGTAAATTCACAACGTCATCTTCTGAAAAAATGTTCGATGCATATATATGGCCTGATAATCTTTGGACATGGCTTATTGGCGATGCTAAACTTAAAGGAGTAGATGAATTTTCATATTATATGTTTACGGATATTGGGTGGTGTAGATTAATTTTTGATTTTGGCTTAATAGGGACTATTGCATTTATCTTTATGCAGTGGAAGCTATTAAAAGTAGTATTTGTACAAAAAATCAACTATCTAGTGGTATTTGTTTTATTTTTATCTTTTCAATTTAAAGGAATTTCGGAATTAATCGTTTATTTTATGCCAGCCGCAATGTTATGGCTCTTTAAGGAACCGTATAAAAAATAGATTTATGAGAATAGCAGTATTTCTTACTTCTTATCAGATTGGCGGAGTTGAAAAAGTATTTTTCACGTTATTAAATGAGTGGGCTAAATTAGGTCATAACGTTTATGCTTACGTATTGCGCAATGAAGGCGAATTTAATAGGGATATCGATACTCGAGTTTCTATAATTAATCTCAATTGCAATAACTTATGGAAATCTTGTTTTAAGGTTTCTAAATTGCTTCGTCAACATAAAATTGAGTACTTTATGGTAGGTAAAGACATAGAAAATATGTTCTTTATAGCTATGAAGATGCTTACTCGCTGTCGTTGTAAAGTAATTATTTCGCAGCATAACTACTTTTATCAAAAAAATAAGGATAGGAAGTCTTTAAGAGAAGGAATTATATATATGTTAATGAAGTTGTTATACCGTCATTCGGATTTTATCATCTGTGTTGCCAAAGGAGTCGAACAGTATGTAATGACCTTAAATGTTAAAAAAAATCAAACTACAGTTATTTATAATCCGATAGATATTGAAACTGTTGAAGAGGGTAGTAAGAAGTCTATCATTGAATCAGGGAATTTTATCAGTTTCTGCGGAAGACTAAGTCCTATTAAAAATATTGATTTGCTAATTAATGGCTTTGAAATATTTCTCAGAGGGTATCCTGACTATAAATTGTTTTTGATAGGAGGAGGAACTGAAGAAAAACATCTAAAACAACTGGTCAAAGAAAAAAAATTAGATAGCCATGTTTTCTTTATTGGTAGTGTTCCTAATCCACATTGTTATGTAGCAAGATCTCAAGCTCTTGTGTTATCATCTTATTCTGAGGCTTTTCCCATGGTTATCTGTGAGGCTTTTGTGACAGGAACCACTGTTGTATCTACACCATCTGGTGGTCCTAACGAGCTACTTGAAAACGGAAGAGGATATCTTCTAAAGAGCTTTCAAGATGCTGAAGAAATGGCTGAAACTATTGCTTATGCTTGCGAGCATCCTATAGACCCTCAACTATTAAAAGACTATGTTAATAGGTTTGATGATTTTAAAATAGCTCAGCAATATATAAAAACCTTTGGAAGAATATAAAACCTTATAAAACAGTGAAATGATAAAATATACAATTATAACTCCGCAATACAATTCATTTGAATTAATGGATAAGTATTTTGAGACGCTTATAAATCAGACTCTGAAAAATTTTGAAGTAATTATAGTGGATGACTGTTCAACAGATGGTTCATGGGAAAAACTTCAAAAGTATGTAAAGGCTTGTCCTTTAAATGGAAAAATTAAGTTGCTCCGATCTGATAAAAACAGAGGTCCTGGTTATGCACGAAATATAGGTATTGACATTGCGACTGGTGAGTGGATTACATTTGTTGATAACGATGACTGGATTTCCTGCAACCTACTTGAGCGAGTAGATGAAGTTATTAATCGAGAAAAACCTAATTGTGTAATCTATGACTATTATACTTGCTTAGATGGAAAAATTGGCATAGCACATTCGATGTACAATGGAGAGGGTGGAAGAAAAAATATCTCTGATTGCATGATATTAGTAAGAAATCATGTCGTTGGAAAGTTTTACAAGCTTAACTTATGTAAAGACGTACGATTTCCGAATGTTAGAAGGTGCGAGGATGTAGCGTATGTTTCTCAAGCAATAGTAGCTTGTGGCAATGCATATTACTTGAAAGAACCGTTCTACTACTACAGGCAACGCCCTGCTTCGCTATCTAATAATAACAAAATGGATCATAGTGATATGATAAATGCCTTTGCTATTTTGGAAGATAAGTTTTTGGTAAAATATCCTTTAGAGATGAAGAACAAGTCTGTAGCGGATCTCCTTTATGGCGTATTATTAATGATGTGTAAGGCTGGAAAATCTAGTGTAGATATAAAAAAATATATAGAAGAATATGAAATAAAGTACCCGTGTTGGTGGAGGTGCCAAATTATTCAATATTTGGGAAAACCTAAGAAGCTATTCCTAATGTGCGTCAGAATGCATTTTATTCCAGGTATTAGATTTATAGCTTATTTGCATTCACTGATGATTAAGAAAGGGGCTTAGTTGTTTGTTCTTTGATAAGCATATTATAGTATAATGCTGGTAAACACTCAATTTAAGGCTCAATATTAAAAGGTTTACTTTCGCTGCGAATTAAAACAAAAAAGATGTATATCACCAAAGATTTAGAAAGGTTTTACTTTTAGTACCAAAATGAGACCTTGCCTCATGGAGAATCTCTCCAGGCTGTTCTTGTTGAAGTCTATCGTATTAGAAAAGGATTCCATGGTAAATTGTGACGAGATCTAGTGTAAGGTTCGTAAGTATGACCACTACGAGAAGTGTTATATTGAGGTGCTGATCAACAGGGTCAGAAGGTGGCAATTTTCTTCTATGAAAACGGTTCCCGAGGTCGTGATGTGTTTACAGATTTTTGGGAAATGCAGAATTGAAGAACATCATGTTTGGCGAATATAATGCTTATGTATTTATAGGTGATGAATTGAACTTAGCTCAGTTTAAAGATACTTTTCCTCAGGTTTGTATATTTTATGCTGATAATAAGTTTGTAAAGGCGACTAATCAAGGCAACGAACTGAATGCTAAACTTTTCTTGAATGATTTGAAAGATTTTTTGTAAATGAGCATTGTTATGATGAATCCGGTCTTAGTCAGGAAGAATGGTTGTGGGAAAGACAAAGTTTGGCAACTGAAGAAATTCTGATAAGGATTCGCAGTCGGCTAGATGGTGAATTGGCAAATGATTCAGAGTTCTGAAGTCAATATTATGCGGAAGTGCTTAATTATTTGGACCATTTGACTCAATGTAACAATTCGCCTCATTATGGCAGTGATGCAGGAGCAGAAATAGCTGCAACTTATCACAGTGTAATTGGAACGGTGAAATTTCATGGAAGTTCTTTTTGGAATTTCACTGGGACTTTTTTCAAAAATATCTTTAACGGGTGCTGGGATTATGTCAATATGACTCCTGACAAAATCCTTTTGGCTACAAGTCAATGTTAAATTCGAAACGTAGTTCTTAATATAATTCGGTTAGAACACTCTAAGGTGCCCTCTCAAAGGTAAATGTCCTAAATTGAGTGCTTCCAATATGTATTATTCAGTATTTTACTACAACATAGAGAGGTGTTACCTATTTTGTTTTACAGAAGAATACCATGTTAAGATTTTATTTATGCCAAGTATATTTTAATTAAGATTGTTATGAATACAAATCCTTTTTATTTGCGCGTCTTTGATGCACTTTATTTTCGTTTAACAAGAGGAACTAAATTTTTTCCGAAATTTTTAGCGTATAAGGGAATTAAACTAGGGCAACGGATATGGTGGGGGGACTTCAAAACAATTTCCATTGATTTTTCTAGACCATCGCTAGTAGAAATCGGTTCAGATGTAAGAGTTAATACTGGATTTACTTTGATGACACACGATGCCTCAAATATGATTTTAAGAAAATTGTTTAACGATTTCGTTTGTAGTTCCGGGAAAGTGAAAATTGGTAATAACGTTTATTTTGGCAGATGGTGTACTGTCCTTAAAGGGGTTGAAATAGGTGATAATTGTATTATAGGATATGGGTCTATAGTTACAAAGAGTATACCAGCAAATAGCGTAGCCATTGGAAGACCTGCTAAGGTAATATGTACTATAGAGGAATATTATAAAAAACGAAAGGAGAAGTCAGTACAGGAAGCTTTAGATTATGCTGTCAGTATCCAGGAACGATTTAATCGAAAACCTCGAATTTATGAATTTTATGAAGAGTTCCCCCTTTTTATGCAAGGTGATGAATTAGATGAACGATTGCCTATAAAAGAACAATTGAAAGAATCATATCCATATTATAAAGAACATAATAAACCTATATTTAATGGGTTTGATGATTTCTTGAACAAAGCAGGTCTATAAAATAATTATTTTTCACTATTAGTCTGTATAGTTTGACAGTTGGTCCATTTATAATATCCAACAGTCTGTTATTGTAGTGCCTCTTAAGTAATTAATCAAATTTGTACACTTATTTGATAGCGATGAAAATACGATGAATGTATTTAATATGTTTGTAGTTATTGCTTTTATGGATTGATTAACAGGTCTGTATAGTGGTGATGAATTAGAAAAACAAGTATCTTCAAGGTTAAGACAATTATATATATCATAAATCAATGCAAGTATTGACAACAAGCATCTTGTCCTAAAAGCGAAAATATTTATACCTCTATTAAATTATAATATTTCATAGCCTATTATTGTTATTAACCGTTTTAGACGATTTATATATGAGCATAGAACAAAGAATAAACTATCAACTGAATAAGTTTCCATTGGTAAAGAGGGTGATTAAACGAGCATATCAGTCAGTTTGCTATGCAGCAAGTAAGAAAATTGAATCAGAAGGAAATATTGTTCGTCTATCACCAAATGATAAAGAATATGAGTACTTTTTTGGATATTATGACAAAAGTCCTTGGGATGCGACAGGTCGCTACATTATTTGTATGCGAGCCAAAGATACTTGGAGTGAACCAGATCCGGTTGAATCAGCAGATATCTTATTAATTGACACGTTGAAAAGTAATAGTATATGTAAGATTGCCACTACACATACATGGAACGTCCAACAAGGTTGTATGGCACAGTGGCTAGGGCCTGATTATAAGAGTCATATTCTTTATAATGACATACGTCAGGGAAAATATTGCTCAATAGTATTGAATATTGAAGCTGGTGTTGAACGTGTATTGCCAATGCCTGCATATACAGTTTCGGCAGATGGCAAGATAGCATTGTCACTTGACTTCTCTCGTTTACATAGTTTGCGCTTGGGGTATGGATATGCAGCTTTGCCAGAAACCACCAAAGGTGAAGCTCTTCCTAATAGTACAGCTATATGGCGAATGGATATTGAAACAGGAAAAGTTGTAGATATTCTTAAATACGTAGATTTTTCAAATTTCCAACCTCGCCCCGAAATGAAAGAAAAAGGTAGCGTACACAAGGTAAATCACTTGATGCTTTCACCTAATGGGAAGCGTTTTATGGTCCTTTATCGTTGGTTTTGCGGTCAAAGAAAATATACTCGTTTGGTGACTTGCAATGTGGATGGTTCAGATATGTATCTATTGAGTGATGATGACATGGTGAGCCATTGTTATTGGAAGAATGATGAAGAAATAATTGCTTTTGAACGTAAGCATTCAGAAGGCAATGGTTACTATTTGATGAAAGATAAAACCCAAGAGTGGAAACACCTGTGGTCTCAGTTAAGTAATGATGGTCATCCAAGTTACAGTCCTATAGATAAGAATTTGGTCGTGATTGACTCATATCCAAACAGGGCTCGTATTGCAGACGTTAAAATTCTTAGGGATAACGACCCTGAAGGCAAAGATATAAAAGTTATTGCCCGTGTATTTGCTCCCTTTAAATACGATAATGATACTCGTTGTGATTTGCATCCTCGTTGGAGCAGAGATGGCAAGAAAGTTTGCTTCGATTCTATCTTTGAAGGGCATAGAGGTCTTTATGCAGTCGAACTTTAATCATGGAGAGTAAAAAATAAAATATATTATGGCATATAAACATCTAAAATTTCCAGAGAACTCATTATTCTTGGTGACTGGAGCTGCAGGTTTCATTGGTAGTAATTTGTGCGAGGCAATCTTGAATATGGGATATCGTGTCCGTGCATTGGATGATCTTTCAACTGGTAAGCAAAAGAATATCGAGTTGTTTATTGATAATCCTGGCTATGAGTTTGTAAAGGGGGATATTAAAGACCATGATATTTGCATGAAGGCTTGCGTAGGAGTGGATTATGTTCTCAATCAAGCTGCTTGGGGATCTGTTCCTCGCTCTATTGAAATGCCGTTATTCTATTCTTTGAACAATATTCAAGGTACACTTAATATGCTTGAGGCGGCTCGTCAACAAGGTGTGAAGAAGTTTGTGTATGCGTCAAGTTCTTCTGTCTATGGAGATGAGCCAAATCTTCCTAAAAGAGAGGGTATAGAAGGTAATCTCCTTTCTCCTTATGCCGTAAGCAAACGTTGCAATGAAGAGTGGGCAAAGCAGTACACAAAACATTATGGTCTTGATACCTATGGAATGCGTTACTTCAATGTGTTTGGTCGCAGACAAGATCCGGATGGAGCTTATGCAGCAGTTATTCCTAAGTTTATAAAGCAGCTGCTTAACGGTCAGGTATGCCGCATCAATGGTGATGGCAGGCAATCGCGTGATTTTACTTATGTTGAGAATGTAATAGAGGCTAACCTTAAGGCATGTCTCGCTCCAAGTGAAGCTGCCGGTCAAGCTTTTAATATCGCATATGGTGGGCGTGAATATCTGATTGACATTTATTATGGCTTGACTAAAGCACTTGGTGTAAATATTGAGCCTGAATTCGGTCCAGATAGAGCAGGTGATATTAAGCATTCTAATGCGGATATCTCTAAGGCTAAAAAGCTCCTTGATTATGATCCGGACTGGAGTTTCGAGAAAGGTATAGCTGCAGCGATTGATTGGTATAAAGCAAATTTGTAATAAATAGTTTTAAGGCAATAAAAAATGAAAGAGACTAAAATCTGTGTAATAGGCTTGGGTTACGTAGGACTTCCCCTTGCTCGTCTTTTCAGTTCTAAGTACAGGACCATTGGTTTCGATATGAACGCAAAACGTTGTGAGGCTTTGATGGCTGGTCATGATTCAACACTTGAAGTAAGCGACGAACTGCTTCAGGATGCAATCAATAATCATGGTTTTCTTTGCACAGCAGACATCGAACAGATTAAAGATTGTAACTTTTATGTAGTTGCAGTTCCTACTCCAGTGGATGAGAATAACAACCCTGATCTTACTCCTCTATATGGAGCATCTACTACTGTCGGTAAAGTTATCTCCAAAGGCAATGTGGTTGTATATGAATCAACTGTTTATCCTGGGGTAACAGAGGATGAGTGTATTCCTGTGGTAGAGAAAGTAAGTGGCATGAAGATGAATATAGATTTCTTTGCAGGTTATTCTCCTGAGCGTATCAACCCTGGTGATAAACTTCATACAGTTGAACATATCAAGAAAGTAACATCAGGCTCAACTCCTGAGATTGGGCAATATGTAAATGAGGTTTATGCTTCTGTTATCACAGCTGGAACTCACCTTGCTCCTTCAATTAAAGTAGCTGAAGCTGCTAAAGTGATTGAGAACTCTCAGCGTGATATTAATATTGCATTTGTAAATGAACTTTCACGCATCTTCAACAAAATGGATATTGATACTCTCGATGTTCTTGAAGCTGCTGGTACTAAATGGAATTTCTTGCCTTTCCGTCCAGGTCTGGTAGGTGGTCACTGTATTGGCGTTGACCCTTACTATTTGGCTCAGTGTGCCCAACGTCATGGTCATAATCCGGAGATTATTCTTGCCGGACGACGAATGAATGATGGTATGGGAGAGTATGTAGCTACTGAAACGGTTAAGTGTATGCTTAAGAAAGGAATTCAAGTGCTTAACTCAAATGTTATTCTTTTAGGCTTCACTTTTAAAGAAAACTGTCCTGATGTACGTAACACTAAGGTTGTTGACATCTATCGAACTCTGAAGGAGTATAATGTGAACGTAACAGTTTACGACCCATGGGCTAATCCTGCCATAACAATGCACGAGTATGGTGTTGAGGTAGTAAATGAACTACCTACTCAAAAATTTGATGTTGCAATTGCTGCTGTTGCTCACAAAAAGTTTGAAGGAATGGATATTTGTACTCTCTTAAAGGAAAATCATGTTATCTTTGATGTGAAGTGTACATTAGATAGAAATATTATTGATGCTAGATTGTAATATGGGTTCAGCGCAGTTACCCTTTGTTTCAGTTCTTCTCGTTACTCGAAACGAGAAGAACTACATTGAGAGGTCATTGATGTCTCTTATTAACCAGACATATCCTAAAGACAAATATGAAATTGTCATAGCTGACGGAAAGTCTGAAGATGGAACCCTTGATGTTGTTAGGAAATTTCAAGACAAATGTATAAAGGAAGGGCTGGTGATTACTGTTGTGACAAATGAGAAGAAAATCTTAGCTACAGGATGGAATATCGCTATTAATGCAGCTAAGGGAGAATATGTTACACGTATAGACGCTCATGCCGAAGCAGAACCTGATTTTGTGGAAAATAGCATTAAAGCAATCTTAAAAGTTGATGCTGTATGTGTAGGCGGTAAGCTAACTTCTCTTTCTTTGGATGGTGCTGAGAATGTGATATCAAAGGTGCTGTCTTCTCCGTTCGGAGTGGGAAACTCATCATTTCGCGTGTCAAGTCAAGCATGTTATGCAGATACTGCAGTGTACGGTTTGTATAAGAAGAGTGTGTTTGAAGAGGTTGGATATTTTAATGAGAAGATGGTGAGAAATCAAGATATTGAACTCCATAGCAGAATAAAAGCGGCAGGTTATAAGTTTTATTTTGATCCCTCAATCAAATCGACTTATTATACTCGTACTACTCTGTCTAAAATGTTGAAACAGGCGTATGGTAACGGCTTTTGGAATATGATTTTGCTTAAGAAAGGAAGCTCTGCACTTTCGTTACGTCATTTAATTCCGTTTGCATTTGTGGTTTTCTTGATGCTATCCATTATTGGGGGGTACTTTTGGAGGACAATATGGGCTTTATGTTTGGGTATTGTTTGTCTTCATTTATGTTTGGGGCTATATTTCGCTGGCAAGAAAACGCACTCTTTGTTAGAGATTTTAGAAATGTCTTGGCTATTTATGTCCCTACATCTGGCATATGGTTGGGGGTATATAATGGCTATATTCAAGAAGATTTGATTTGTGAAATTCAAGTATATGAGAAACTTTCATAATATGTTTGATACAGAATCTCCTTCTTTTCATAACAAGATTCTGATAGAGTGTCATATGAATGGTAATCCGGGGGATACTTTAGAACATGTTTTGGAACAGATTTATGATGAGTTATTCCTAACGTTATGTGTCTTAAATTTCTTTTTGATCGCTTAGTCTCTCTGATCGGTTTGCTCTTTCTGTGGCCTTTACTTATCGTTGTGGCCATTCTTATCAAGATAAAAATGCCGGGTGGTCCTGCTATATTCACTCAAAAACGGGTAGGGAAAGATGGTAAGTTGTTTACTTGCCATAAGTTTCGCTCGATGACGATGAAGCACAGTGGTTCGACGGTGAGTGTGGCGGGCGACAGTCGTATTACGCCTTTGGGGGCTACACTTCGCCATTACAAGATTGATGAGCTTCCGGGGCTGTGGGATGTCCTGATTGGCAATATGTCGTTCGTTGGTCCTCGTCCCGATGTGCCTGGTTATGCTGATAAACTACAGGGGGATAACCGTATTGTATTAAAACTTCGCCCGGGAATTACGGGGCCTGCCACGCTGAAGTATCGTTTGGAAGATGAGATGATTTCGGAGTATGTGGCGAAGAAGCAGGAAGAGGGGGACTGCCGTTCCGCTCAAGAAATCGCCGAAGAGTATAACAATAAGGTGATTTATCCCGATAAGGTGCGCATCAACAAATACTACTACGAGCACTATTCTTTTATCAAAGATATCCAGATGGTTTTTTGTACTGTTCTCGGTAGGAATATGAACTATAATAACGAAATTATATAATTTGCAATTATTCGACTTTTCTTAGAACAAAAAGTTGGTATAAAATAAAAGTTGTGACAAGCAAGATTACCACGAAGTTTGGATAATCTTGTCGAACGAACTATCCAAAAGCTAATGACTCAACGAAACAATTCGCTTCATTATGGTAGTGATGCAGGAGTAGAAATGGCTGCATCTTATCACAGTGTAATTGAAACGGTGAAGCTTCATGGAAGTTTTTGGAGGAATTTCATCGGAACTTTTTTCAAAGATATCTTTAACGGGTACAGAGATTATGTTAATATGACTCCTGACAAAATTACTTTGGCTATAAGTCAATGTTAAATTCAAAGTATTTTTTATACAGCTTGGTTTAAGGTACTCAAAAGTTTCCTTTCAAAAGGGTATGCCCTAATTGAATACTTATTAATCATATGAACTTATGGATAAACGAATTTATCTTTGCTTGGCTCACATGAGTGGTAAAGAGCAAAATTTTATTAAGGAAGCGTTCGACACCAATTGGGTTGTTCCTCTTGGTCCGAACGTGAATGGGTTTGAGGAAGACTTGAAGTTGTTTATAGGTGGTCGGAATGAGGTCGTGGCACTTTCGGCAGGTACAGCTGCCGTACATTTGGCCTTGGTCGCTTGCGGTGTGAAGTCTGGTGATGAAGTGATTGTGCAATCGTTTACTTTTTGTGCTTCATCGCACCCGATTACTTATCTTGGTGCTAAGCCTGTGTTCGTGGATTCGGAAATGGATACCTGGAACATGGATCCAGAACTATTGGAAATAGCTATTAAAGACCGTATTGAGAAAACCGGAAAGAAACCGAAAGCGATTGTGCCTGTGTATCTGTATGGTATGCCTGCCAAGATCGATGAAATCATAGCAATTGCGGAGAAGTATGACATTCCTGTTATCGAGGATGCTGCCGAAGGTTTTGGCTCGAAGTATAATGGGCAAATGTGTGGTACATTCGGAAAGTACGGTGTGCTGAGTTTCAATGGTAATAAGATGATTACGACTTCAGGTGGTGGGGCTCTAATAACTCCTTCTGCAAATGATAAGAAAGAAATAATGTTCTATGCTACCCAAGCCCGTGAAGCATATCCATATTATCAACATGAGAATATCGGTTATAACTATCGTATGTCAAATATCTGCGCTGGTATCGGTCGAGGGCAGATGACTGTGGCTGACGAGCATATTTCTCACCATAAGCACATTCAGAAGATGTATGAGGAGTTACTTGCAGACATTAAAGGTGTGACTATTCATAGTCAGCCTTCCACAGGAGAATATGATAGCAATTATTGGCTCTGTACCATAACTTTGGATCCTGCGCTGAGGGTGAGAGGACAGGAAAATGCTTATCAGGTGGTGGTTCAAGGCGCAGTGGGAGGTGCTGCTGGTGTGACTCATGAGGCAAGGGAATTACATACCGATTGCGAGCCTAATGCTAATGTTGAAGCTATGCGTATTTTCCTTGATACAAAAGGTATTGAGAGTCGCCCTCTTTGGAAACCTATGCATAAACAACCTGTATATGCCGATGCTGATGCATATGTGAACGGGGTTTCAGAAAATCTCTTTAAAGTAGGAATGTGTCTGCCTAGTGGACCGTGTGTTACTGATGATGAGGTACGTTACATCGTTGAGTGTATTAAAGAAGCAATTCTTGTCGGTTAATACTTTATGTCCGATTTTTGCTTGTGATTAGCATTAAAAAAGCTCTTTTTACTGAGACGAAATATACATATGTTTGCACGATACACATTCACTCACAGTTTTGGAATCGTGCGCCGATGCTGTTTGTGATATGGAAGAAAGTTGGGACTTGTGTTTATCGGCTCACGCAATTTTTTTGTCAATAATAGAATTTCGTTTCGTTGATTACTTTATTGGCATAAAAATCACGGACCTTTAAACGGCTCCTCTCGTTACGGGAATAGATTGATTCAAACTCTTTAAGCTTCCACATAGCTTTTGGGCGACAAAGGTAGAACAGAACAAAAAAAGTGAAAAGATGGGGGCAGCGAATGCTTACAAAGTAAATTAGTGCGAGTTATAAAATAGGATATTATTCCATCTGTAATTACCTGCAATTCAGTTCTTAGAGTTGTAAAAATAACGATTGGGAGCGCATTCTTGAACGAACGCACCGATAAAAAGAAAAAAACATTGAGAAGATTGTATTGAATCTTCTCAATGTTTGAATCCAATCATTAAGAAGATTTTTTCAAACTTCCCAATGATTTTTGTAAGCTTTCAAAGTGACATAATGACAAAAAGGACATATGGCCTCTTTTATAAATTCTTATGATGCGTTCTTTAAACTACTTTGCTGATTTTTAATTTATTGAGTGCCTTTTATGGACTGTTTTTATGTGATTGCCGAAATCGTATTTTACGCGAGCTAGATTGTTGCTTTGTTGATGAACGCTTCCGGTAGTTTACCAATAAAGTGTTGGATATTGTACGGATTATTTAAAGGATGAAGTGTGGGAGATAGCATTAAGGACAATAATAACTGGTTATGCTCATAATAACAGGAAATCAGGCAGATATTTGTACACGATTTTAGGAAAACATGGCCTTTGCTTTCTGTTTTTTACCTTGCTGATCCGCTTCTTTTTCCTCATTGCCATCTTCAAAACTATCATGTGCCTTTTTGTCCTTTTGTCTTTTTGAGAGAGAAGGATAAAGCGAAGTGTCGAATGCGGATGAGTGCATGCAACTTTTTGTAAACCAGATTATAACATGCTATTTATTTCTCGGACAGGGAAAACGGAATCCTCAAAATAGGTTGTAATATCGCGTAATATGCTTTTGGGGGAATATTTTTGTGGCAGGCTTCGCAAACGAGGAGATTTCATTGATCAACAGTTAATAGGTTTAAGAAAATGTGCTACAAAAAACTAGCTGGTTTCTTTTTTGCTTTCTATTCTTGATAGAAGAGGTGATTTTTTGACATAAAAGCTTTCTTTATTTAATTTATTTTATATCTTTGCTAGCATATCAAGATTACAATCAACTATTTATTCACATAAACTTAATAAAATTATGTTCAAAGCTCCTTTTTCTTTTGACGGTCGTATTCGTAGAATCGAATATTTCCTGTCTGGTATTATCGGTGGTATCGTTTTTGGTGTTGCCTATTCTCTCGGTTTAGCTACTTTGTTTCTTGGTGCGGCTGCCGGTTCCGCAGGTGGTTCCTTGTTTGGTATCTTGATTGGTATCGTAGCGGGAATAGCTTCTATATGGTTCTCTTTGGCGCAGGGCGTGAAGCGGTTGCATGACTTGAACAAGTCTGGTTGGTTGATACTCATTTGTTGTGTTCCTATCATCGGGTGGGTATTCAGTCTCTACATGTTGTTTGCCGATGGTACGGTAGGTCCTAATCAGTATGGTGAAGATCCGAAGAACCGTATGCCATATCAGCCGCAGCCAACTTCTGTAAATGTAACAGTGAATGTGTCGAGAGAAACTCCTGCTGAAGCACCTGCCGAAGAAGAAAAAACAGAAAAAGCCGAATAGTCTTTAATAAGCAGAAATATGGTTGCCTCTTGCAAAATTCGTTTTGCGAGAGGCATTTTTTTACTACCTTTGAGGATTGGTAAACAGAAAAAAGAAGATAAATATGAAAAAAGTAATTTGCAGTGAAAAAGCACCGGGAGCTATCGGTCCTTATAGTCAGGCGATAGAAGCCAATGGAATGGTATTCGTATCGGGTCAGTTGCCTATCGATGCGGCTACCGGAAAGATGGCGGAAGGAATTGAAGAACAGGCACGCCAGTCGTTGGAGAATATAAAACACATCCTGGAAGAAACAGGGTTGACAATGGGAAACATTGTAAAAACGACTGTATTTCTCCAGGATATGTCTTTCTTTGCCGGAATGAACGGCGTATATGCTACGTATTTTGACGGAGCTTTTCCGGCACGTTCGGCTGTGGCCGTAAAGGCTTTGCCGAAGGATGCGTTAGTGGAGATTGAGTGTATCGCGGTTCGCTAACAAATCGGCGACAATAAAACTGCTGCCTCCCACGAAGATGAAGTCTTTAGGGGGGCAGTTTTCTTTTGCTGCCCGCACGGCATCCACTACGGTAGGGTAGGAGGTGCCTTTCAGTCCCGCTTCCGAGGCCATTTTCATCAGCTCATCTTCCGGCATTGCACGTTTCACGCTCGCTTTGGTGAAATAGTAGGTGGCGTCTTTCGGCAACAGTTCCAGAACACTGCTGATATCCTTGTCGCTGACCATGCCGAATACAATATGCAATTCCTGATGCAACTTTTCGTGTATATACTTCAATTGCTTGCGAATACTTTTAAAGCCATCAGCGTTGTGACCTGTGTCGCAGATGAGGTCAGGATAGCTTTGGAGTTTCTGCCAGCGTCCCATCAGACCGGTCATCTCGCATACATTAGAGAATCCGGTATGGTAATCTTTATTACAGATTTCATATCCCAGGTTCTTTAAAATATCCAGTGCTGCCAGGATTGTGAGACAATTTTCTGTTTGATAGAGACCGCTCAGTTCGTAGTATAATCCCGTCATAAAACTGGAATTATGAATGGATATTGCGTCTTTTCTTTTATCCATGATTCTGTCTATCGCACGTATGGCGTCAGCCGGGTTGATAAGAGAGACAAATTGCATCATTTTCATTGGAAGCGTCTGTATCTGCTGAAGTTTTATTTCCTCCTCCAATAATTCCTGCAAATCGGCTCTGGACTCTTTCAGGTTATCATATGACAAATATTGCACATGGGTGAAACTCTTTAATTCTTCCGAGAAGGTGATGAAGGTATTCATTGCCTTGGCTTTCATCGTAAATACTCTTTTCACCGCTCCGGATACTTTTCCCACTACTACCGGAACATCTTCTTTGATAATTCCTGCCTTTTCTTTGGCTATTTTAGTCAGTGTGTGGCCCAGATATTGCATATGGTCGAAACCGATATTGGTAATAACACACAGATCGGGGGTGATGATATTGGTACAGTCCAGACGTCCGCCCATGCCTACCTCGATCACTGCCACATCTACCTTCTGATCGGCAAAATAGCGGAATGCCATTGCCGTGGTAAGTTCGAAGAAAGAAGGGTGCAGAGGTTCGAAAAAGGAACGGTGGTCTTCTACAAAGTTGACCACATACTCTTCGGGAATCATTTCACCGTTGATACGGATACGCTCGCGGAAATCGATCAGATGCGGGGAAGTGAATAACCCGACTTTATAGCCCGCGGCTTGTAGCACGGCAGCGATCGTATGCGAACAGGAACCTTTTCCATTTGTCCCGGCGATATGTATCGTTCTGAATTCTTGATGCGGATGACCTAAATGTTCGTCCAATTTGTGTGTTGTCTCTAAACCTGGCTTATATGCTTTACCACCTATTTGCTGAAACATCGGTGCACTTTCATATAAGTACTTTAAAGTGTTCTGATAATCCATGTTTTATAATATTTAACTCCGGGCAATCTTTATTGCTCGCAAAATTGTTTATCTTTAGAACCATCATTCCAACTGTAAACGGAGGATTGATGAATGAGACTGCAAATATCAACATTAAAATCTAAGAAATCATGGGAACTAAGAAAAATTTTGTAATTGACACAAATGTTATTCTTCACGACTATAATTGTTTGAAGAATTTTCAGGAAAATGATATTTATCTCCCCCTTGTCGTACTGGAAGAACTGGACAAGTTCAAGAAAGGAAACGAGCAGATTAATTTCAATGCCCGTGAGTTTGTCCGGGAACTGGATTTGCTGACAAGTGACGAACTTTTCTCTAAAGGAGTGAGTCTGGGAGAAGGATTGGGACGCCTGTTCATTGTCCCCGGCAATGTGGATGCTCCCAAAGTTCATGAATCTTTTCCGGTGAAGAAACCCGATCATCTGATATTGGCAGCCGTTGAATATCTGGCGGGTAAATATCCGAAGACTCCGGCTATCTTAGTGACCAAGGATGTGAATCTGCGTATGAAGGCACGTTCCATCGGTATTACCAGCGAAGACTATATCACAGATAAAGTATCCAATGTCGATATATTCGAGAAATCCAATGAGATCTTTGAAAACGTGGATCCGGCATTAATCGACCGTATCTATTCCTCCAAAGAAGGCATCGACCTGAGTGAATTTGACTTTAAAGACGTCATTCATCCTAACGAATGCTTCGTTCTGAAAAGTGACCGGAACAGTGTACTGGCACGATACAATCCTTTTACCCATTCCATTTGCCGCGTCACGAAGGGACGCAACTATGGTATTGAACCTCGTAATGCCGAACAGAGTTTTGCTTTCGAGATACTGAACGATCCGAACGTCAAACTGGTGGCATTGACAGGAAAGGCAGGAACGGGTAAGACATTGCTGGCTTTAGCGGCTGCTTTAGGTAAGTTGACTGATTATAAGCAAGTATTGCTGGCACGTCCGGTGGTGGCGTTGTCCAACAAGGATATCGGTTTCCTTCCGGGAGACGCACAGGAAAAAGTTGCTCCATATATGCAACCGCTGTTTGACAACCTGAATGTGATCAAACGTCAGTTTGCCGCTAACTCGACCGAAGTGAAACGTATCGAAGATATGCAGAAGAGCGAGCAACTGGTGATTGAAGCGCTGGCATTTATCCGCGGACGTAGTTTGAGTGAAATGTACTGTATCATTGACGAAGCGCAGAACCTGACCCCGAATGAAATAAAAACGATCATTACCCGTGCAGGCGAAGGTACGAAGATGGTGTTTACGGGAGATATCCAGCAGATTGACCAGCCGTATCTGGATAGTCAGTCTAATGGTCTTGTATATATGATCGACCGTATGAAAGACCAGAATATCTTTGCACATGTCAATCTGGTGAAAGGTGAACGCAGTCAGTTGAGTGAGTTGGCCAGTAATCTGTTATAAATAATAAAGAACTAAAAAAAAGAAGAATGAAGAATTACCGGTAGTATAAATGCGCCGGCGGATTCTTCATTCTTCTTTTTTATTCTTTGTTTCTAGTCCTTCATTCTTAATTTTCTTTCTTACCGAAATATTTTAGGAATTGCGTACGTTCGAACGTATTGATGCCTTGAACGTCTTTAATATTCAGTTTTCCTTTGAACTGAGCGATGCTTTCGAAACCTTTCCGTTCCATCCATGCAGATAAGAAGCGGGTGGATTCTCCGATGAATGCGTTCGTGTTCTGATAGACAGCGCTGCAAACTTCTACGGCAGTAGCTCCGGCAAGGATTGCTTTTACTACTGCTTCCGGACTGGAAACACCACCGGAGGCTGCATAATCGATTTTGTCTACCACTGAGGATGCGATTCCAATCCAACGGAGAGGAGTGGCAAGATCGGTGGAAGTGCTGAATACTGCACCGGATATTTGTTCCATATTCTCGATATTGATATCCGGCTGGTAGAAACGGTTGAAGAGAACCACTGCAGCTGCTCCGTTAGCGTACAGCTGATCGATCAGAGCTACAGGATTTGTCAGGTTGTCCCCCAGTTTCATAATCACCGGAATGCTTACTGTCCGTTTGATATGACGCAGGATGTCGATATGACGCTGCTCAAATGAACCGTACGTATATTGTACATCCGATTGCAATGCCAGAATATTGATTTCCAGTGCATCGGCACCGGCTTCCTGTATCTGTTTGGCAAAGTCTATCCATTCCGCATCCGAATAGCAGTTGATGCTGGCTATGATGGGGATGTTACACTCTTTTTTGCTTTCCTTGATTAAGGTGAGATATTCAGCTAATTTGTGTTCACGGATATATTCTTCCAGATAATCGCTTGCTTCCGGATAAAAAGCGGGATCTTTCAGTTGATCCGCTTCCAGCATGATTTGCTCCTCAAACAGAGATTTCAGTACGATGGCACCTGCACCTGCTTCTGCCAGTCTCTTATTTTTGCCGGCACTGTTGGTCAGTCCCGAACTACTGATAATGATTGGGTTTCTGAGAGAAAGCCCTGCGAAAGTAGTTTTTAAATCGGTCATAATTATATCTTTTTAAAGTAGTTGGCTACTGATTAATAGTTTCTTTCTCCGAATATCTTGCTTCCTACCCGTACCAGAGTGCTTCCTGCGGCGATTGCTTCGTGATAGTCATGTGACATACCCATCGACAATTCACGGAAAGTATCCGAATCGGCAAACCAGTTTGCTTTTATTTCCTGAAAGAGCCTATTCAGTAAACAAAATTCCCGGTTAATTTGTTCAACATCATCGGTGTTGCTTGCCATTCCCATCAATCCGCAGATGCGTACGTGAGACAGTTCTTTCCATTCGCCGGCATGCAGCATATCCTTGCATTCTTCGGGGCTGAAACCGAACTTGGTCTCTTCCTGTGCAACGTGAATCTGTAACAGACAGTTCACGATACGTCCCGCTTTGGCAGCTTGCTTGTTGACTTCCGTCAGCAGTTTGTACGTATCGATTCCATGTATCATCGCTACGTAGGGGATCATGTATTTGATCTTGTTTGTCTGCAAGTGCCCGATAAAATGCCATTCGATGTCTTTCGGCAACGTTTCGTATTTAGCTGTCATTTCCTGCACTTTGCTTTCTCCGAAAATACGCTGTCCCGCCTGATAAGCCTCTTCTATCGCTTCATTGGGATGGAATTTTGAGACAGCAACCAGCCGGACTCCTTGTGGGAGTTCGGCCAGCACTTGCTTAAGATTGTCAGCAATACTCATGGTTACTTATGCTTTTGACGGATCAAACTCCGGTTTGTCATTCGGTCCGGCACTGTAAGGATATACATCCATCAACGGGGTCTCGGATACCATACCGATCTGGTAGTCGGCCATCGTTCCTTTCATGCCTTCATCCAGCTTCTTCACTGCGTCGCGCAAGTCGGCAGCCTGAACCAGCACTTGGGTAGAAGTCTTTTTCTCTGCACCGCTTTTTTCGTCAAGGGTGATAAAGATCAGTTTGCACTTAAACCAGCGGTCGGCACTTTCCTCGTCGCTGGGGAAAAGTTCGCTATAGTTGGCACGTTTAATGTCCGATACTGTAAATTCTCCTGTTATAAATGGAGTCATCTCCTCGATAATACGTGCTTCTGCTTCTGTAAAGCTGAGTGCATCTACCAGATAAGGTTCAGTCACTTTCTTCTGCATTCCGTTTTCCATCGTTTTCTCGTAACGGATTTTGCACTCAAACCAAGTATGCATTGCCATAATTTTTCTTCTTTTTTAGTTTATTGATTCGTGTAAATTGCCTACAAAGATAAACAAAATACGAAGTAACTGCCGAAAGATTTTTATTTTCTTTTATGCAGATTCCTCAATTCGAACGAAAGCATGACGCGGAAAAGTCCGATGATGAAGAAAGTAAAGGAAATCATGTAGACCACGTACAATGCACCTACTGCCGGTTGCCACAATATGATGAGAGCACAGATGATGGCGAGGATACCGAAGGCCATATACCAGCCCCAGTCGCGGGTGCCGTAACGTTTGAGGTCGATGGAATAGCCGGTAGAGGAAAAGCCCCGGAACATGAGCCAGAAGGCGATGATGAACGGAATCACTTCCATGCTGACCATCGGATAGGCAATCAGATAAATACCTAAGATAAGGTCGATAATTCCTCCTACCAGATACCAGCCCCAACTCGGTACTCCCTTGCGGTTGCTGAGGGAGAATATAATTTCGAGAATACCGCTTATCAGCATCGATATGCTGAAAACGATGCTAAGTGCCACATAGCTGCTGAGAGGTGAGAACATAAGCCAAAGGGCGACAATAATATACACGATTCCTAACAGGAGAGAGGTCCACCAGTTTTTTACTGAATGTTTGATCTCATTGAAAACAGTTTCCATACGTTCTTTAATTTTAAATGAATACTCTGTGAATTTGTGGAGGAATAACAAATTGATTTTAGAAAAGGTTTTCGTGTGAACATATTCCGGGGATAAGTTGTTTTTATTATAAAGTAATTTTAAAATGTAAATGCAATATGGCAACAACAAATTTCAAAGGACAACCGGTGAAACTGATCGGTGAATTTATACAAGTAGGTAAAGTCGCTCCTGACTTTGAGTTAGTAAAAACAGATTTGTCTTCTTTCTCCCTGAAAGACCTGAACGGCAAAAATGTGATTCTAAATATTTTTCCAAGCCTGGATACCAGTGTCTGTGCAACCTCGGTACGCAAATTTAATAAAATGGGAGCAGGCCTGAAAGATACGGTAGTATTGGCTATCTCCAAAGACCTTCCTTTTGCCCACGCACGTTTCTGTACGACGGAAGGCATCGAAAACGTAATTCCATTGTCAGATTTCCGTTTCTCTGATTTTGACGAGAGCTACGGACTGCGTATGGCAGACGGACCGTTGGCAGGCTTACTGGCACGTGCAGTAGTCGTAATCGGCAAAGACGGCAAAGTAGCATATACGGAACTTGTTCCGGAGATTACTCAGGAACCTGACTATGAGAAGGCATTGGCGGCAGTTAAAGAATAGGTAATAAGTATTAGGTATTAAGTAATAAGTATTAGGTAATAAGTATTAGCCGAAGTCGCTTATTTCATTATTGGCATTAATTATGCGGAGTATTACTTAATACTTATTACTTAATACCTATTACCTATTACTTTACATTAAACCTTAACCACATGGACAAAATTCGATTTTTCTTCATCGCCCTGTTAGGTATGGGCGCTGCACACTTGTCGGCTCAAACGGCCGATAGTACACAAACTTCTCCCTGGACAACGGAAGGTTTTGCCGGACTCAAGCTGACGCAGGTTAGTTTGACCAACTGGTCTGCCGGAGGTGACAATTCTGTCGCTTTTGACTTGCAAGGTACTTATCAGGCTAACTATAAAAAGGGAAAGCATATATGGAACAACCGTCTTGAACTGGCTTATGGCTTGAATAAGACAGGGGAGGATGGCATGAGAAAGGCCAATGATAAAATATATATGAATACCAACTATGGGTATTCTATCGCCAAAAACTGGTATGCAAGTGCATTTACCACTTTCCAGACACAATTCTCGCCAGGATACGACTATTCAGTCAATAAGGATGTCGCTATCTCCGAATTTATGTCTCCGGCATATCTGACTACCGGTTTGGGATTCACATATGATCCGGGAAAGATTTTCACGGTTGTATTGTCTCCTGCCTCTTGGCGCGGCACCTTTGTTCTAAATGACCGTTTGTCTGATGAAGGCGCTTTTGGTGTCGATCCCGGCAAACATCTTTTGTCGAGCTTCGGTGCTAATCTGAAAGGAGAGGTGAAATATGAATTCTTAAAGAACATGACTGTATATTCCCGTCTGGACTTGTATTCTGACTACTTGCATAAACCTCAGAATATTGATGTGAACTGGGAAGTGCAGATTAATATGGCAATCAACAAATGGTTCTCCACTACGCTGACTACCAATATGGTCTATGACGATGATATCAAAATAGTTCAGAAAGACGGCAGCAAAGGATCACGCCTGCAATTCAAAGAAGTACTGGGCGTAGGAGTGCAGTTTAATTTTTAGGTAATAGGTATTAGGTAATAAGTATTAAGTATTAAACCATGCGGATAAGCTGATAACACAGCAGCTTCGGTTAATACTTAATACTTATTACCTAATACTTATTATTTATTTCTCTTCATTCCTTTATAAACCAGAAAGCCCACGATGAATATTCCGATTGCGATGAAGCAATAGCCGATTTCGTGGCTGTATTCTGTTACTTTGGCAATCAGTTGTTCTTCGCTTTCGATGCCGGGCACTGTCGAGAGGTAATACCCGATTACGGCGAGGATTGTATTCCATAATCCGGCTCCGATAGTGGTATACAACAGGAAGGTGTGCATTTTCATGCGGGCAAGTCCTGCCGGTATGGAAATCAGTTGGCGAACTGCCGGAATCAATCGGCCGATGAAGGTGGAAAGTGCGCCATGCTTGTCGAAATAAGATTCGGCATGTTGTACTTTGGCTTCGTCGATCAGACACATGTGCCCGATGCGGCTGTTGGCAAATTTATAAATAATGGGACGTCCCAGCCATTTGGCCAGATAATAGTTGATTAATGCGCCGATATCTGCACCGATGGTGGCAAATAAGACTACCAAGTAAATATTAAGCTCGTCATTGACAGCTGCTTTGTATGCTGCCGGCGGGATGATCACTTCCGATGGGAAAGGGATGAAGGAGCTTTCTATAGTCATTAATAAAGTGATTGTCCAATAATTCAGATGTTCGAGACACCACTGGATAAAAGCTACTGATTCCATGTGTTTTTGGGCTAAAGTTTATTAATATAATTATTTATTTCCTTTCTCTTTCTTCATGCGCTTCCAGACTTCTTTGAGCATTTGTTCGCCTTCCTCCGTTTGGTTAGGTCTGGACAGCAGATCCAGAATGATGTCCTCGCTGATCGGATGGGCACTTTCACTGTTGTACTTGAAGAAGTCGTCTATCTCGTTATGCATCAGACTGAGAATACTCAGTTTCTCTGTGACGTCTGCATAGTTGGGATCAATCCGGTATGACTCTTCAAAACAGAGTTTGGCTTGATATAAGTACTCTGCGTCCGAATAGGCCAAAGCTACCAAATACCACATTTCTGCACTCGGTTCCATCACCAGTGCTTTGTCAAAAGCCTTGACTGCCTTTTTTTTCTGACCTTCCTTCATGTAGAGTTTACCTTCTGTCAGATGGATACCGGGATCATCCGGCTGGATCTTTTTGGCTTTTTTACATAACAGATGCGCTTCCTCATGCTTGCCTAGTTGGGAGGCGGCTACAGCTTTGTTGGTATAAGTATCTATCAATAGAGGAGAGTTGCCGGCTCCGTCTGCTACAAAACGGTCGATGACACGTTGGTAGCAATCGTCTGCTTCTTGCCATGCTCCTTTGTTGGAATATGCCATCCCCAAAAACATGTAACCCATTTCGGGAGGAAAGGCTTTGTATTCTATCGCCTTTGTATAATTCTCAATGGCGGCATCCGAATTGTTCAGATAGAAATAGCAATGTCCGCGGTAAGCGTAGGCTTCTCCAAACGTCTCGTCGGCAGCCAGTGCAAAGTCACAGGCTTCGATTGCTTTTTCGCTGTCTTCAGCTGCAAAGCGGCATTTGGCAAGTCCCACCCAGTAACTGGCATTGTAAGGGTCCATATCAATCAGTTGATTGTAATAGGTCGATGCGGCTTCGAGTTCATTGGTGCCTGCGAGATAGTCTGCCATGACAGCTATGAAATCTTCTTTTTTACCGAATCGGGGGGTACCTTTATCCAACCATTCCTTGGCGGCTTCGGGGTATTCCATATCCATATAGAGATAGATGATGTTAATAATTGTTTCCAGTTCATCCGTATCTTCTATGGTATCTAATGTGCTTCGGGCTGCTTCCAGTTGTCCTTCGTTCAGCAGAAGTTCCGCTTTCAGCATTTTTACATCAGTAATATAATCATCTGTGATGCTTTCTGCAACTTTTTTCGCCAGAGGTATTTTACCGGTATCAAGATAAAGATAGGCCTGCTCTACCAGTAGATCTGTGCTGTCGGGATGCAGGTGGAGGCCGTAAGTTATGACCTCTTGCGCTTCGTCGAATTTCCGTTCGGCAGCGTATCGGTCAGCAATGTCGGCTAGTTGGTCTCCGTCCAGATAGAGTTGTCGGTTTTCTGCTTTTGCCGTTTCATATTGAGCGATTAACTCGTTTAGTTCTTTATTTGCGGACGGTGAATTTTTTCTCCCCATTCTGATTTATTTTGATTTGAATAAAGCAGCGCTAAAAAGATGTTTAGGCACGGATTACACAGATTGAAGCGGCTTGTAAGTTACGTGAACTCTTTAAATCCGTGCAATCCGTGTAATCCGTGCCTGAATAATATCATAGATTTATTCCTTATTCGGCTTTTGGCACTGCCTTTTTATGTTTAAGTAGCCTGTGAGGGCTGAATTTTATTTATTGATTTTGCCCCAGGTATCCTTTAATCCTACCGTGCGGTTGAATACAAGTTTCTCCGGAGTCGAGTCTTTGTCGATATTGAAATAACCGATGCGTTGGAATTGCAGGTATGAGAGCACAGGCAAGGTTGCCGCAAACTTCTCGATATAGCAATTCGGCAGAACTTTCAAAGAATCCGGATTGATGATTTCCTTCATTGCTTCCAGAGCTTCGCAGTTCTTTGCTTCACGGATGGCAGCCAGTTCGTCGCGTGGGTTTTCTACTTTCCACAGACGGTCGTAGAGGCGTACTTCTGCTTGCAGGCAGTGGTTGCAGCTTACCCAGTGGAGCGTACCTTTCACTTTGCGGTTGGCATCCGGCATACCGCTGCGGGTGTTCGCGTCATATTCACAATATACTTCTGTGATTACGCCGTTCTCATCCTTCTTGCATCCGGTACATTTTACGATGTAAGCGTTTTTGAGGCGTACTTCCTGTCCCGGAGTCATGCGGAAATATTTCTTGGGCGCGTCTTCCATAAAGTCTTCGCGTTCCATCCATAATTCACGGCTGAACTCGATCATGTGGCTTCCTGCTTCCGGATCTTCCGGATTGTTGATAGCTTCCAGTTCCTCCACTTGTCCTTCCGGATAGTTGGTGATGATGAGTTTCACCGGGTTGATGACAGCAGATACGCGGGTAGCACGGCTGTTCAGATCGTCACGTACGGAGCTTTCCAGCAATGCGATATCGTTCAGGGCATCGTAAGTCGTATAACCGATTTTATCGATAAATTTATGAATAGATTCCGGAGAATAACCACGACGGCGGAAGCCGCAGATAGTCGGCATACGGGGATCGTCCCATCCGTTCACCAATCCTTCTTTTACCAGCGTCAGCAGGTTGCGTTTGCTCATCAGCGTGTAGCTCAGGTTCAGCTTGTTGAACTCAGTCTGACGGGGACGGTTGTCGTTCAGATCCTTACCTTCTTTCAGCCAGTCGATGAAGAGATCATAGAGCGGACGGTGTACCACAAATTCGAGCGTACACAGAGAGTGGGTTACTCCTTCGAAGAAGTCACTCTGTCCGTGGGCGAAGTCGTACATCGGATAAGCCTTCCAGGTAGTACCTGTGCGGTGGTGCGGATGCTTCACGACACGATAGATGATCGGGTCGCGGAAGTGCATATTAGGATTGGCCATGTCGATTTTGGCACGGAGTACCATAGCGCCTTCTTCTATCTCACCGCTGTTCATCTTCTTGAAGAGTTCCAGGCTTTCTTCGATTGGGCGGTCACGGTACGGGCTGTTCACACCTGCTTGCGTGGGAGTACCTTTTTGCTGGGCAATCTGTTCAGCTGTTTGCTCGTCGATATATGCTTTTCCTTCCTCGATGAGGCGGATGGCGAAGTCCCATAATTGCTGGAAATAGTCGGAAGCGTAGTATTCGTTTCCCCATTGGTAGCCAAGCCATTGAATATCTTCTTTGATGGCTTCTACGTATTCCACGTCCTCTTTGGTCGGGTTTGTGTCGTCGAAACGAAGGTTACATACACCGCCATGTCTGGCAGCGATGCCGAAATCAAGGCAAATAGCTTTGGCATGACCGATGTGAAGGTATCCGTTCGGCTCGGGCGGGAAGCGGGTCTGCACTTTTCCACCATTTTTACCTTCCTTCAAATCCTTCTCTACTGCCTGTTCAATAAAGTTCAGGCTTTTCTTATCGCCTGTGTCTTCGTTTTTAATATCTGTCATAACGTTAAAATGTTAACTCTATTTATAGGCTACAAAAGTAGGACATTTTTTTTATTTTACTGGAATATAACCGCTCTTTTTTATAATCTCCTGTCCTTCGGGCGAAAGAATGAAGTTGATCAGAGGAGCTACCTGCTCTTTGTTCTTCACATTATAATAGTAATAAAGGGGGCGGACAATGGGATAAGTCTTGTTCGTTGCGTTCTCCACTGTCGGGGCGGCGTAGTGGCTTCCGTCATACGAAACGGAAAGCGTTTTGGTGCGGGGAGATACGTATGCCAGCCCGACGTACCCGATGGCTCCCTTCGTCTGGCTGACGGACTGGATGATAGCACCTGTGGCGGGCATGGAAAGGCTGCCTGCCATATAGTTCTTGTTTTTCAGCACGTTTTCCTTGAAGAATTCGTAAGTTCCCGAAGAGGTTTCGCGGGAATAGACAACTATTTTGCGGTCGTCTCCGCCCACTTGCTTCCAGTTGGTGATTTTTCCGCGGAAGATATCTTCCAGCTGCTGGCGGGTGAGCTGTTTCACCGGATTGGAAGGGTGCACCACTACGGCAAGGGCGTCGTAGGCTACGATCACCTCGTCCACCTCTTGTCCGGCTTCTTTGGTTTTCATCTTTTCGCTGAATTTGATCGGACGGGAAGCCATGGCAATATCCGTCGTATTATCCATCAGTGCGGAGATGCCGACCCCGGTGCCTCCTCCGGTGACAGTGACCCGCGCATCCGGATGCTGATTCATAAATCGCTCTGCTGTTTGTTGGGCAACAGGCAATACGGTGTCGCTGCCTTTGATACGCTGTGCGTTGGCGCTGAGAGACAGAAGGGAAAGGGCGATTAATAAATTTCTTCTCACTTTCATAATTATTCTTTTTATTGTTGGTGCAAATAAAACAATCGCATATTACATTTTTGTTTCAGATAAGGGAGAAATAATGTTTGTAACACAAATGTAACAGCATTGAAATACTTCCTTCAAACGTTAGTCACACCTCCTTAATAAGGAGTTGCTTTCTTTGCATCAGAAAACCAATAGGTATGAAGAAGATTTTTGAGAAAATAATAGAAGGAATTCTGACTTGTAGCGGTTTCGTAACAAGTATTACAATCCTGCTGATCGTGCTTTTCCTGTTTACGGAGGCTTTCGGGCTGTTCAATAGCAAGGTGATTGAAGAAGGGTACGTGTTGGCTTTGAACAAAGGCAATAAGGTAAATACGCTGAGTCCTGCTCAGATAAAGGACGTTTTCGACGAGGAGATAACGAATTGGAAAGAACTCGGTGGGGAGGATCTCCCTATCCGGGTTTTTCGTTTGGAAGACATCACGGAGTATTATACGGAGGAAGAACTGGGTCCGGCTTACGAGTATGCTGGCGAAAGAATCACGCAGTTGGTGGAGAAGACGCCCGGTATCGTGGCTTTTGTCCCGCAGAAATTTATAGTGCAGCCCGATGCAGTGCATTTTATCAAGGATAATACCATTTCGGTAAAGGATGTCTTTGCGGGTGCCGAATGGTTTCCGACAGCGACTCCTGCCGCCTTATTCGGGTTTCTGCCGTTGATAGCGGGTACCTTGTGGGTGAGTCTGTTCGCTATACTTTTTGCACTTCCGTTCGGGCTTTCGGTATCTATCTATATGTCTGAGGTCGCCAATCCGAAGGTGCGTAACTGGCTGAAACCGATTATTGAGCTGCTGAGTGGTATTCCTTCGGTGGTTTATGGTTTTTTCGGCCTGATCGTCATCGTTCCGCTGATTCAGAAATTCTTTGATCTGCCGGTAGGGGAGAGCGGTTTGGCGGGAAGTATCATCCTGGCTATCATGGCGCTGCCTACTATCATAACAGTTACCGAAGATGCCATGCGCAATTGTCCGCGTTCGATGCGGGAAGCAAGTCTGGCGCTGGGAGCTTCGCAGTGGCAGACTATATATAAGGTCGTGATTCCCTATTCGATCTCCGGAATCACTTCTGGCGTGGTGTTGGGCATCGGACGTGCTATCGGAGAGACGATGGCAGTATTGATGGTAACGGGTAATGCCGCAGTGATACCGACAACAATTCTCGAACCGCTCCGCACGATTCCGGCAACGATTGCGGCGGAACTGGGAGAAGCTCCGGCAGGAGGACCGCACTACGAAGCGTTGTTCCTGTTGGGTGTCGTACTGTTCTTTATAACATTAATCATCAACTTTAGCGTGGAGTATATCTCTTCTAAAGGAATAAAACGTAGCAAGTGATATGGAAATACGAAGTAATAATAAAGCGAAACACCGTTCTCAGAGGCTGGCTTTCGGAATTTTCCGGTTGTTGAGTCTCTGCATAGTGTTGATTTTGTTTGCGATTCTCGGTTTCATTATATATAAGGGAGCGGGCGCTATCAGTTGGGAGTTCATCACTTCGGCACCTACGGACGGGATGACCGGCGGAGGTATCTGGCCGGCTATTGTCGGTACTTTCTATCTGATGGTTGGCAGTGCGCTTTTCGCTTTTCCAGTGGGAGTGATGAGTGGAATCTATATGAATGAATATGCTCCGAAAGGGAAGCTGGTACGTTTTATACGAGTGATGACGAACAATCTGAGCGGTATTCCTTCTATCGTTTTCGGTCTGTTCGGTATGGCGCTGTTTGTCAATTATATGGGCTTTGGTGACAGTATTCTGGCGGGTTCTTTGACGTTAGGTTTACTTTGCGTACCTTTGGTTATTCGTACTACGGAGGAGGCATTGAAAGCGATTCCCGACAGTATGCGTGAAGGAAGCAGGGCATTGGGGGCTACCAGATTGCAGACGATCTGGCATGTGATTCTTCCGATGGGGATGCCGAACATCATTACGGGATTAATCCTTGCTTTGGGACGTGTTTCAGGCGAGACGGCACCGATTCTGTTTACCTGTGCCGCTTACTTCCTGCCGCAGTTGCCGACGAGTATTCTGGACCAGTGTATGGCGCTGCCGTATCACCTGTATGTGATTTCGACCAGCGGAACGGATATGGAAGCGCAGTTGCCGTTGGCTTATGGTACGGCTTTGGTACTGATTGTGATTATCCTTCTGGTTAATCTGCTGGCAAATGCATTGAGAAAATATTTCGAGAAAAGAGTAAAAACGAATTGATAAGTATATGGATACAATAAAAATAGATGCGCGTGATGTAAACTTCTGGTATGGTGATTTTCATGCCTTGAAAGGGATCAGCATGGAGATTGAAGAAAAGTCTGTAGTTGCCTTTATCGGACCGTCGGGATGTGGTAAATCGACTTTCCTTCGTCTTTTCAACCGGATGAACGACTTGATTCCCGCTACCCGTCTGGAAGGTGAAATCCGGATTGACGGGCATAATATTTATGCCAAAGGGGTGGAAGTGGACGAGCTTCGCAAGAATGTGGGCATGGTTTTCCAACGCCCTAACCCTTTCCCGAAAAGCATATTCGAGAATGTCGCTTACGGGCTTCGCGTCAATGGAGTGAAAGATAACGCTTTCATCCGTCAGCGGGTAGAAGAGACGCTGAAAGGGGCTGCGCTTTGGGATGAGGTGAAAGATAAACTGAAAGAGTCTGCCTATGCTTTATCCGGCGGACAGCAGCAACGTCTCTGTATTGCCCGTGCCATGGCGGTATCTCCTTCGGTACTGTTGATGGATGAACCGGCTTCTGCGCTCGATCCTATTTCTACAGCCAAAGTAGAGGAACTGATTCATGAACTGAAGAAGGACTATACAATCGTGATCGTAACTCACAATATGCAGCAGGCAGCACGTGTCAGTGACAAGACGGCTTTCTTCTACTTGGGAGAGATGGTAGAGTATGGTGATACGAAAAGGATATTCACCAACCCTGAGAAAGAGGCTACCCAGAATTATATCACAGGACGTTTCGGCTAAGCGCCACCGGAGTGTTTGTGAAAAACGAGAATATTAATCATTTATATATAAATAGACTATGGTAAAGTTTATAGAATCGGAACTCATTCTATTGAAGAAAGAAGTGGATGAAATGTGGACACTGGTGTACAATCAGCTTGACCGTGCAGGGGAAGCAGTCATGACACTTGACAAGGAACTGGCACAACAGGTAATGGTTCGCGAACGTCGGGTGAATGCCTTTGAACTGAAGATCGACAGTGATATAGAGGATATCATTGCGTTGTACAATCCGGTGGCGATTGATCTCCGATTTGTGCTGGCAATGCTGAAAATCAATACAAATCTGGAACGTCTGGGAGACTTTGCAGAAGGGATAGCCCGTTTCGTTATTCGCTGTAAAGAACCGGTGCTGGACGCCGATTTGCTGGCTCGTCTGCGTTTGGGAGAGATGCAGGCAGAGGTATTGTCCATGCTGGAACTGGCAAAACGTGCCTTGAACGAAGAGAATATTGAAATGGCAACGGCGGTATTCGGCAAAGATAACTTGCTGGATGATATCAATGCGGAAGCCACAGGCATCCTGGCAGATTATATCCGTGAACATCCGGAGACGGCGCATACTTGTGTTGACTTGGTTGGCGTGTTCCGCAAACTGGAGCGTTCGGGCGACCATATTACTAATATAGCCGAAGAAATAGTCTTCTTTATTGATGCGAAAGTCTTAAAACATAGCGGAAAAGTGGACGAAAACTACCCGAAATCGTAATTTTTTGCATGTTTTTAAACAAAAATTAGGGCTACTTAGAAAATAATCCTATATTTGTCCCTTGTAACGGACAAGTTATGGGCGGTTTTGCGTCAAATGATAATAAATCCAAAGAAATTTCAAAAAGATGTTATATGACATGTTTTATAATTTGGAGAGTATCAGTAAAAGCGACTATATTTGCACCGTTATCCTGAAAACAATCTTTTTACCTTAAAAAAAAACTAATACCTATTGAAAACTGAAAAATGGAGCTTTGTGAAAAGCCCCATTTTTTTTTGCTCTTATTTTTTAAGCTCCTTCCTTATTTGTATCTTTGAGCCGTACTAAAATAAATAACATTATGTTTTCTGGAATCGTAGAAGAGTACGCTACTTTGGTAGCACTGGTGAAAGACCAGGAGAATATACACTTTACATTTAAGTGTTCGTTTGTAAATGAGCTGAAGATTGATCAGAGTATTTCTCACAACGGAGTATGCCTGACGGTAGTGAGTCTGACTGATGATACGTATACGGTAACTGCCATGAAAGAAACGCTGGACCGTTCGAATCTTGGTTTGCTGAAAGTGGGCGATAAGGTGAATGTAGAGCGCAGCATGATGATGAATGGCCGACTGGATGGACATATCGTGCAGGGACACGTAGATCAGACGGCTACTTGTGTGGAAATCAAGGATGCGGAAGGAAGCTGGTATTTTACATTTAAATATGCATTTGATAAAGAAATGGCGAAACGTGGCTATATCACGGTAGACAAGGGTTCGGTGACTGTTAATGGTGTCAGTCTGACGGTATGCAATCCGACGGATGATACTTTCCAGGTAGCTATCATACCTTATACTTACGAATATACCAACTTTCATACATTTGAAATCGGTAGCGTAGTGAATATCGAATTTGATATCATCGGTAAGTATATCAGCCGGATGATTCAGTATAGATAATTAAAAAATAGATGTCTGATGGATTTTCTGCAATTGGTACTGTCTCGTCAGAGTGACCGGGCGTATGATAAAGAGCGTCCGGTAGAAGCGGAGAAGCTGGAGCGCATTCTGGAAGCTGCTCGTCTGGCTCCTTCTGCCTGCAATGCGCAGCCATGGAAGTTTGTGGTCGTGACGGACCATGAGCTGGCTTCAAAAGTGGGGAAGGCGGCAGCCGGACTAGGCATGAATAAGTTCGCCAAAGATGCCCCTGTACATATTCTGGTTGTAGAAGAGTCTGCCAATATTACATCCTTGCTTGGAGGAAAAGTAAAAGGCAAGCATTTCCCGCTGATTGATATTGGAATCGCTGCTGCTCATATCACATTGGCTGCAGAGAATGAAGGACTGGGTTCCTGCATCTTGGGCTGGTTTGATGAAAAAGAGATCAAGCAATTGACAGGTATTCCTGCTTCCAAACGTTTATTGCTGGATATTGCAATCGGGTATCCGGTGAAAGAGAAACGAAAGAAGATGAGGAAGCCGAAAGAAAAGGTCATTTCTTATAATCAATACTAATTGAAAAAAGATTACTCCTTGGACTTGCCGGAGTAGATATACAGTAAAAAGCCTCGTTGGTTTAAAAGGAAGAGGTCGTTCCTTTAAAACCAAGGAGGCTTTCCTTTAAAACCAACGACCTGTTTCTTTTAAAGGAAAAAGTAGAAGTCTTTAATCTCTTGATTATGAGATATTTGCCTGAATGTGATTCTCGAAATTGAGAATTGGTAAAAAACAAAGACGTTTATGGGAATTTCTATAGGTCTTTCAGTAGCACTTTACTTGCCTTCTTATAGTATTCTTCTCTGGATTCAGTCAGTACTTTCCATTCGTCATTAAATTCCTCATCCTTGTCGATCTTGAAGTTTTCGGACCCATAAGTATCCAGTCGGTCGAGCAAGATGGCTACATTCAGCTGGTTGATATCCATAGAGGGCTGGTAGCCGATATCTTCACTTTTTTGGTCGGTCACTACCTCGTGGATCAAGTCTATTTCTTGTAATTGATAGAGTACCTGATTAGTCAGCCGGATGGGGATTTGATGCTCTTCCGATATTTCTGCTGCTGTATAGGGCGGTTCATTCCTTTCGAAACGTTTGGCGATAAGTGACATGATCAGGATAGAGATAAAGTCCCGGTAACGTCTGCTGATGTTGCGGGTATCCTGATCGAAACTAAAGCTGCGGATATTTTGTCCGGCATACGTCAATTCAGCTCCGAACAGACAGATGGTCCATGAGATTTGCAGCCAAAGCAGAAACAAGGGGAGGGCGGCGAAGCTACCGTAGATAGCATTGTATTTCGATACCCATAACTGGCTGTTGATATACAGGAACTGGAAGGCCTGATAAGCGGAACCTGCCAGGATACCTGCAATCAGAGCGTGCTTGAATTTTACTTTCGTGTTGGGCATGAAGATATACAGCCCTGTAAACATCAGCCAAGTCAAAACAAATGGGATAAGGCGGATCATGAACTTCATGACGGGAGCCAGTAAAACGAAATCGTCCATCTGCTTCAGCACGGTACTCACAAACAGAGAAAGACCGCCCGATACCACAATCAGAATCGGCATGAGCAGGAACATGGAGAAATAGTCCGTAATCTTCCGGTACATGGAACGCGCTTTCTTTACTTCCCAAATACGGTTGAAAGTGATTTCGATATTGCTCACCAGATTGATCACGGTCCATAGCAACATCACCAGACCTACCCCAATGAAAATACCGCCTTTGGTTTGCGAGAGGTAGGAGTTGACAAAAGAAAGAATAGCTTCCGTCGTTTCTATATTTCCTCCGAAGCCGCTCCGAAACTGGTGCTCCATCAGATTATCAAATCCGAATCCGCGGGCCACGGCGAATAGGATGGCAAGTATAGGCACAATAGCAAGCAGTGTGCTGTATGTCAGTGCTGAGGCCTTGTTTGCCATCCGGTCTTTAGTAAATCGGTTGATACAGAGATAGATGGTTTTGATAATATTGTAGAGCGAGAATTTCGTTCTAGTCACTTCATCTTCCGTGATGCGCCAGATGTCATACGTGATGAATTTCCATATATCGGTGATTTTCTTCTTCATGGCTCAGAATTTTAAAAAAGCAGTTTAAAAAAGAAAAAAAGCAGTCAGCCTGTAAGCCGAGTTCTGTACCTTATAGATATAAGGTGCCTGTCATTTATCTGAGTGGCGTGTCACCACGACACTTTAGCGGTCTACCCTCCGACATGGAGCGAGCAGCTCTCATAACGCCGGTTTACATGACCTTACAACTCCTAAGACGTACAGCCCGTATGTCACCATACGACTGGTAGGCTCTTACCCTACCTTCTCACCCTTACCTCTCCCCGAAAGGAGCGGCGGTTATTTTCTTCTACGTTACTCTACCCTCGCGGACAGCTTTCTGTTAGGAAGTAGGATGCTCTGTGTTGCCCGGACTTTCCTCCTGCGCGAAACGCGCACGCGACAGACCGGCCAACTGCTTTAGAGTGCAAAAGTACGTCATTTATTTTGTTTTAGCCAAAGAAAGTGTCACAAATAGAAATAATTTCTACCTTTGCTATCATTAAATCATGATTCAATGAAGAAAAATATCCTTTTTTTCTATTGCTTGCTGGTAGTAACGGTAGTTAGTCTGAAAGCTCAGGAAATACGCTCCATGCCTGCTGATTCGGCTTATGGGGTAGTGCACATTTCTGTTTGTAATATGCGCGATGAAGGTAAGTTTACATCCGGGATGAGTACGCAGGCGTTGCTCGGAATGCCGGTCAAGGTATTGCAATATACCGGCTGGTATGAGATTCAGACTCCGGATGACTATACGGGATGGGTACACCGGATGGTGATTACTCCGATGTCGAAAGAGCAATACGATGAATGGAACCGTGCTGAGAAGATCGTGGTGACTTCCCATTATGGATTTACGTACGAAAAACCGGATGATGACTCTCAGACCGTATCGGATGTCGTTGCCGGCAACCGTCTGAAGTGGGAGGGGAGTAAAGGGCGCTTTTACAAAGTGTCTTATCCCGACGGTCGCCAGGCATATATATCCAAACATATTTCACAACCCGAAACGAAGTGGAGAGCTTCATTGAAACAGGATGTCGAAAGCATTATTCAAACCGCCTATACAATGATCGGAATCCCTTATCTGTGGGCGGGAACTTCTTCGAAAGGAGTCGATTGCAGCGGTCTGGTCCGGACAGTGCTTTTTATGCACGATATAATCATCCCGAGAGATGCGTCGCAACAGGCTTATGTAGGCGAACGCATTGAAATCGCTCCTGATTTCTCCAACGTGCAACGCGGAGACCTCGTCTTTTTCGGTCGCAAAGCCACAGCCGACCGCAAAGAAGGCATCTCGCACGTAGGCATCTACCTGGGCAACAAACGCTTCATCCATGCCCTGGGAGACGTACATGTCAGCAGCTTTGATCCCGAAGACGAGTACTACGACGAGTTCAACACCGGCCGTCTGCTTTTTGCCACTCGCTTCCTGCCTTATATAAATAAGGAGAAAGGCATGAATACCACTGACCATAACCCCTATTATCTATATGACTAATCATTATCAATTATCCATTATCCATTCAACAAATGCCAAATAGAAGAGATTTCCTGAAAACGGCCGCCTTTGCAACTTTAGGCTCCGGAATAGCTGTCAGTCAGGTATTGGCGGGAGAATCTATAGCTTCCACCATTCATATAAACAAACAGGGTATGGGAGGAAAGATGAAAATGACTTTTTTCCCTTATGAGTTAAAGTTGAGGCACGTCTTTACGGTAGCCACTTATTCGCGTACCACCACACCCGATGTGCAGGTAGAAATCGAATATGAGGGAGTGACCGGATATGGAGAGGCGTCAATGCCCCCTTATCTTGGGGAGACGGTGGAGTCGGTGATGAACTTCCTTAAAAAAGTAAATCTGGAGCAATTCAGTGATCCTTTTCAGTTAGAGGACATTTTGTCATACGTTGACAGTCTGTCGCCGAAAGACACGGCGGCAAAGGCAGCGGTAGATATTGCCCTTCATGATTTGGTGGGAAAACTGCTGGGAGCTCCGTGGCATAAGATATGGGGATTGAATAAGGAAAAGACCCCTTCCACCACCTTTACGATCGGTATTGATACGCCCGATGTGGTGCGCGCCAAAACAAAAGAGTGTGCAGACCGGTTTAATATATTAAAGGTAAAGCTAGGGAGAGACAACGATAAGGAAATGATAGAGACGATCCGTTCGGTGACAGATCTTCCGATTGCCATAGATGCCAACCAGGGATGGAAAGACCGCCAATATGCGCTCGATATGATCCATTGGCTGAAAGAGAAGGGGATTGTAATGATAGAGCAGCCCATGCCGAAGGAACAACTGGATGACATTGCCTGGGTGACACAGCAAAGCCCTCTGCCGGTGTTTGCCGATGAGTCGTTACAGCGTTTAAAGGATGTGGCCGCTTTGAAAGGTGCGTTTACGGGAATCAACATCAAACTGATGAAATGTACCGGTATGCGTGAAGCATGGAAGATGGTGACGCTGGCGCACGCTTTGGGAATGCGCGTGATGGTGGGCTGCATGACGGAGACTTCGTGTGCGATATCTGCCGCCTCGCAATTTTCTCCGGCGGTCGATTTTGCCGATCTCGATGGCAACCTGCTCATCTCCAACGATCGCTTTAAAGGGGTAGAAGTGGTGAAGGGGAAAATCACCTTGAATGACTTACCCGGAATCGGTGTCATGAAAATCTGATCTTACTGAATGAATGTCAGACTGTTAAAGCCATCTGACATACAACGAATGTAAATTTGTCAGTTGCTGTCGTTAAGCGCTGTTAAGCCTCAAATATTCTCTGTTAAAAGAGGACAAAAAAGAGTGACAAGTAGAATAAGTGAACGATATTTGTTATTATTTTAACGTCGTAAAAGTTAAAACAATGTCGAATATTAACATTTTAAAGAATTATAAATCATGAAACAGACAACAAAGAACATTCTGGGAGTAGGAGCTATTATTCTTCTTAGCTCAGGAGTTGCAGGATTGACAACTTACAAATTGTTGCAATCCAATGATGCTGCCAAAGAGACATCTTTTAATGAGATGTTCCAGCAGAATCCCAATGTCAAATTGGCTGCTTTTGACGCGGTAAACGCTCAACCGGTTGACTTGACACAAGCTGCGGAGAATTCGCTTCATGCTGTCGTACATATAAAGTCTACTCAGGAAGCTAAAACAAGAACCGTTCAGCAAGCGCCGGATATTTTTGACTTCTTCTTTGGAGACGGACGCGGACAGCAGCGTCAGGTACAATCCCAGCCTCGTGTTGGTTTTGGTTCCGGAGTCATCATTTCCAAAGACGGATATATCGTAACCAACAATCACGTAATTGAAGGTGCCGATGAGATCAGTGTGAAGCTGAATGATAACCGTGAGTTCAGAGGACGTGTGATCGGTACTGACCCGAGCACAGACCTTGCTTTGATCAAGATTGAGTCTGATGATGATCTGCCTACTATTCCGGTTGGAGATTCCGAAACACTGAAAGTAGGAGAGTGGGTACTCGCCGTAGGAAACCCCTTCAATCTGAACTCTACAGTGACAGCAGGTATCGTAAGTGCCAAAGCCCGTACTTTGGGAGTATACAATGGCGGTATTGAATCTTTCATCCAGACAGATGCCGCCATCAACCAGGGAAATAGTGGTGGTGCACTGGTGAATGCGAAAGGCGAACTGGTAGGTATTAACTCCGTGTTGTCTTCACCTACGGGAGCATACGCCGGATACGGCTTTGCTATCCCTACCAGCATTATGACTAAGGTAGTTGCCGACCTGAAACAATACGGAACAGTACAGCGTGCCCTCCTTGGCATCAAGGGAGCTTCTTTGGGCAGCAGCATCATGGAAGATCAGAGTCCTATCGATAAGTCCGGTACTACACTGCGTGATAAAGCGAAAGAATTTGGCGTGGTAGACGGCGTATGGGTACGCGAAATCGTTGATAACGGTTCGGCTGCCGGTGCTGATATCAAGGTGGATGACGTAATTGTCGGTTTAGATAACAAGAAAGTACATAACTTTGCCGACTTGCAGGAAGCATTGGCTAAACACCGTCCGGGCGATAAGGTAACTGTGAAACTAGTTCGTGACAAGAAAGAAAAGTCAGTAGAAGTGACGCTGAAGAACGAACAGGGTACTACCAAGATCGTGAAGGAAGCTGGTATGGAAATTCTGGGTGCTGCATTCAAAGAACTGCCGGATGACTTGAAGAAACAGCTGAATCTCGGCTATGGTCTGCAAGTGACAGGCGTTTCTTCCGGTAAGATGTCAGATGCAGGAGTTCGCAAAGGTTTCATCATCCTGAAAGCTAACGACCAGCCGATGCGCAAAGTAAGTGATCTGGAAGAAGTGATGAAAGCCGCTGTTAAGTCTCCGAATCAGGTATTGTTCCTGACCGGCGTATTCCCGTCCGGCAAGCGCGGATACTTTGCAGTAGACCTGACTCAGGAATGAGTTATAAATTAAGGTAAGAAGATTGTAGGATAAGCTAATGAAATAGAAAAAGGATGCCGTCATACAACTTGTCGGCATTCTTTTTTGTTTTATTAGTTGAAAATATAGTGAAAAAGTTGCCTAAATATGTATGTTAACAAATTATTTGTCGTAACTTTGCACTCCAAATCTGTTTTTAAAGAATGAGACAACTAAAGATTACCAAAAGTATCACTAACAGAGAGAGCGCTTCTCTTGACAAGTATTTGCAGGAAATCGGCCGTGAGGACCTGATAACAGTCGAGGAAGAAGTGGAACTCGCTCAGCGCATTCGTAAGGGTGACCGTGTAGCATTGGAAAAATTGACACGTGCCAATCTTCGTTTCGTCGTATCTGTGGCCAAGCAGTACCAGAACCAGGGTTTGAGTTTGCCTGACTTGATTAATGAAGGCAATTTAGGACTGATCAAGGCCGCCGAAAAGTTTGATGAAACACGTGGATTCAAGTTTATCAGCTACGCCGTATGGTGGATTCGCCAGTCTATTCTGCAAGCATTGGCAGAGCAGTCGCGTATTGTTCGTCTCCCGTTGAATCAGGTAGGTTCGCTGAATAAGATCAGCAAAGCCTTCTCAAAGTTCGAACAGGAAAACGAGCGGCGTCCGTCTCCCGAAGAGTTGGCAGATGAACTGGAAATTCCGGTTGACAAGATATCTGATACACTGAAGGTATCCGGCCGTCATATTTCGGTGGATGCGCCTTTCGTGGAAGGAGAAGACAACAGCCTGTTGGATGTGTTGGTAAACGACGATTCGCCTATGGCGGACCGCTCTCTGGTTAATGAGTCTCTTGCGAGGGAAATTGATAGAGCTCTTTCTACGTTAACCGAACGCGAAAAAGAAATCATACAGATGTTTTTCGGTATCGGACAACAAGAAATGACATTGGAAGAAATCGGCGATAAGTTTGGCCTCACACGTGAGCGCGTTCGTCAGATTAAAGAAAAAGCAATTAGAAGACTAAGACAAAGTAATCGTAGTAAATTGCTCAAATCCTACTTGGGATAAGTGAGGAATATCAGTTTCTGAAAAAAAAGAATTAGGGTCGCATAAGTTGCACTTCTTGGAGTAATCATCTGAAGAATGTACTTATGCGACTTTTATTTAGCCGTTATTCGTCAATACTATACTATGCACAATTTTATGAAGAAGTCTGCTCTGATATTATTCACGCTTGTTGGTCTGAACATTGGCATCGTAGCCAAAGCCGAACAACCCTTACGGGAAAAAGCCCTTGCAGCGAAAACCTATTGCGTAGAGAAAGGGTTTAATACGAATTATTGCTTTCTGGTAGATTTCAGCATTCCTTCCGGCAAAAAACGTTTCTTTGTCTGGGATTTCAAAGGCGATTCCATCAAATATTCAAGTCTGTGTGCTCATGGATATGGTAAGGAGAGCACGCCGAAGAAACCGGTATATAGTAATGTGGAAGGCAGCTATTGCTCTTCTTTGGGGAAGTATAAGGTAGGAATCCGTTCGTATAGTAAATGGGGGATTAATGTACATTATAAACTGCATGGATTGGAATCGACCAACAGCAATGCTTTCAAGCGTTACATTGTGCTCCATTCGTATACTCCGGTACCGACTTTGGAGATATACCCCATGCATCTTCCATTGGGGATTAGCCAGGGATGTCCTGTGATCTGTGATGACGCGATGCGGAAGGTCGATGCACTGCTGAAAGTCGAGAAGAAGCCTGTGTTGCTATGGATATATGAATAGAAATACTAAATCTTAATGATAAATAGATGATATTTCCTCTTTTTTGTTACCTTTGCCACAATTAAAAATTTATGATATGAAATACGTAAAAATACTATTTGCAATGGCACTTGTGTTGACAATGTGCTCGGCTTTCTCTTTAAAGAAAGACCACTCAAAAACAGTTTATGCCTTCGGAATTGCCGCTTCCTTTACGGATACAGTCGTGTATTTTACGGATATTCAAATATTGGATAGCGCAAAGGTTAGCAAGGAAGGTTTTCTGACTCATCGTGATCTGTACAGCTATCAGTTGAAGAATTATGTGGAAGATAACGGACTGCAACAGAATAGTACCTGTATGATCTATTTCTCAGAAAACAGGAAAAAACTGGAGAAAGAGGCAACGAAGATTCTGAGTAAATATAAAAGGAACAGGAATACCACAGTAACACGGATTGATACTGATAAATTCCACTTTATAAAACCGGAAGAGTAAAAGATTAATTGTTAATATGATAAGAGATGCAGGTTTGCATCTCTTATTTTTTTATCTTTGCAGCCGTAACTAATTGGTAATCTAATGAAAAAGATTAAAATATTATCTCTTCTCATGGGTTTGGCTGCGTTGTTTGCAGCTTGTGAGAATAATGAAAACGAAGGTCCTGAAGGACCCGAACCACGTGAGCAGGTAGGACGTACAGTGTTGGTCTATATCGTGGGGGATAATGGAGTCAGTGAGTTATCAAGCCTTTTTAAAGTCAACTTTAGCGATATGAAGGCGGGTATGGAAGAGGTTGATTATTCCAAGTGTAATTTGGTTGTTTATAGTGAGATGGTAAATGACGTTCCTCACTTGATTTCATTGAAACAGAAGAATGGTAAAGTAGTGGCCGATACTCTTTTTACTTATGATGAACAAAATCCGCTGGATAAGGAAGTTATGGCCAGTGTTATTTCCCAAACAGTTAGTTATTTCCCGGCAGATAGTTATGGGTTTGTATTTTTGTCTCATAGCTCTTCATGGGTGCCGGCCAGTAATAATGCGAACTCTCGCTCCATCGGATATTATCGTAGGACTCAGATGAATATACCGGATTTCCGTGAAGCATTGTCCTCTGCTTTTCCAAAACCATTAAAATTTATATTGTTTGACTCATGTAATATGCAATCTGTGGAAGTCGCCTATGAACTTCGTGACTGTTCCGAATATTTTATTGGTTCTCCTACGGAGATTCCGGGACCGGGTGCACCTTATAAGGCAGTAGTACCGGAAATGTTTACTGAAACAAATTTGGCGACGAATATAGCAGAGGCGTATTATGGATATTATGAAAAATCTTATACAGGGGTTGCTCCTGTTAGTAATGAGAATTGGACGGGAGGAGTTGCTACTTCTGTGATAAAGAGTGCGGCTTTGGATAATTTGGCAGCAGCAACCAAGACAATCATTCCTAAATATATTCAAGAGAAAAGGGAAGTAGACCGTAGTGATATACTAGCTTATGATTTTAACGATGACGCTAATTATGATTTTGAAAAACTGATCCGAAATTTGACAGGTGGAGTAGATAATACGGATTATCGGTCTTGGTATACAGCCTTTGAAGCAGCTGTTGTATATAGGAAAACAACTCTCAAAAACTATTCCGGTATCATTCATAGAATGTTTACTATGGAAGGTTCGGAAGGACTCTCTACATATATACCTACTGGCGCAAGCAATTCTACTATGAATACTTTCTATCGTACTTTGTCATGGTACACTGCTGCCGGATGGGATGGAACTGGATGGTAAGAATAAAGTCAGAATAAAAAGAAAGTGTGCCTGCAAAGGCAAACTTTTTTTGTTTGATAATTGATTGATAACCAACGGTTAGTTTCGCTTAAAAAAGCTAATCTATACTTATAAGCATACATAGCGGGTTTCAATAACCAACTGATACTGAAGACAAAAGTATATAAAAAAGTCGGATTGTAAAGCATTGGAAAAGAGCTTTTTTTATCAATCAAGGAAATCAAAAAGTGTATAGAGCAAAGTGGCACATGTACGGTATAGATAATTCCGTACATGTTCCACTTTCTTAATTTCCTGATTTGCATTGATTTACATTAATAGTTATTATATACTATTATTTAACACTGCTAAACATTGATTTTGCTTGTGGAGTGTATTATTGTCCACTTAAAGAGTCAGGAATATCTCCTTGAAACGGGTTTGACGAGCAGATCGATGTACTCGTGTTCAAGAATATGTTCCATTGCCTTGTATATGGGCATCTTTTCGATACCGGCAATCTTCAGGGCTTCCATCTTGATAGTATTCTCGATAAGCAGTAGGTAGTCTTCTTCCTTCAACTCGACATATTTCTGTGACTGTGATTTTAATTTTGCCATATTGATTTTATTTGTTTTGGAAGTCGGCCGGAATCTCACCCCACAGGCGATTGTCCCAGTACAGCACTTCGATGTCCTTGATTCTTGCCTCCATCACTTTGAGGAATATCTCCGCTTTCTGCAATGCCGGGCATCTGCGTGAAGAGACCGTCTGTTTGTTACGATACCATATGATGGCCGTAATGCTGTCCGAGTAGATTGTTCGCGGAGTCCCCGGATGCTCTAAAATATACTTGACAGCTGTCACAATACCGAGAAACTCCCCGATATTGTTTGTCCAGTTGCCAATTGATTCCGAAAAGAGTTCCATTCCGGAAGAGAGATCGACAGCCCGGAAGCGTGTCAATCTCTCTTTTGCCTTATGGGTTCCATCGGTCGCTATGCCTACCTTTGGTTTTCCTTTCATTTGCTTCTTCCCGAATGTCCATTTTTCGTATAGATGAATCCGTCAGATTCCATGCGTCGTACCAAAGCCTGTGCTTGGTTCAGATAATCGTTGATTACACTCTCCTGATGCCTGATATCCTTGCGTCCTTTGAGAATTTCCAATACACCGTCTATTGTACGGCTCATAGCACTCTTTCCATCCTTGGGATCGAAGATAATCTTTTTGTTGCCGAATGTCACAGTTACTTGATACAACGTTTTCGGGACAATTATTGTTTCCACATGCGCTTGAAACAAGACAGGGGTAGCAGCAACCACTACGTACCCTTTGGCGTTGTGCATAGGTTTCAACTCTACCGAATAGAGGATGTTTGGCTCAATAGTTCCTTTCAGATCTTCTGAAAGAACACATATTTGTTTGCCAAATCTTGAGTCTTCACGAACTCCCATCAATTTACGTGTTTTGGAGTGGCGCGAAACGAATCCGATCAGTTCGCCTGTCCGCTCCGATTTCGCAAACTTCAGTTGCGATTTTTCCGATGTCATATTACAGGTCTTTCATATTCAATCTATTACTTTCAATTAACAATATGTCTTTAATAACTCACTTTGTCATGCAAATATATATCAAATAAGTGTGTTGACAAAGTGTTTTAATCATTAGTTTTCAGGGAATTATGTACGAATATATAGAGAAAGGCTGCACTTAGTACAGTCTTTCTTCCTCTGTAAAATGGCTGAAACGCTCGTCTGTATCAGAAGTTTGCAGAAGATAACGGCATTTCCAATACCGGTAAATCCGTCCGCCGTTAGGTATATAGTAATTTATATCGTTGGCGTTCAGATATTGGTTACCCTGTTCTGTGCCGTGGTGCATCCATCTGGCACATCCCGGCAGATTAGGGTTGTCCCGGACATAAAAATCCATCTTCTCTTTCCCTGTCACGAAAATGTTATGTACGCGGATATCCTTGTCAATCGGAAACCTGTAAACATATAGGGCGAAGTCGCAAATATCCGTCTCCAAAAGATTGTTTCCAAAATGTATCGGAGCTTCCTTTTCCAGACTTTCAAAACCATTCCGTACGCTTGTCCGTGTGCATATTTCCGCAAACCGTTCATCCGTTACAGGTTCGGCTGTTGCATATACCACCCGGAAGCCATTGTTCGTACTGTCCCTGACCATGACATGGGCCACTATCTCGGAAGATTTGTTGATACTGTTGTCCATTGGATCAGTCTTATCGGGAATACACATCCGTAACAGCCCTACCACAATGACAAGAAATACCAATATCGCCCGTGGACCGATTGTGGTTGTCATGAAAACAAACTCATCAGCCTGCTTTCTTAACTGTTTCATAGAATTTTGAGGATGTGGCGGCCGGATGCCCCCCGAAACTCGGACACGCATACTTCATGTCCTGCATCCAACAACCGGTTTCGACATTCCTCCATGGCAGTATCTGATATCCTGACAGCAGGAATATTCGCCGCCGTCATCTTGAAAAGAGGCACTTCCATGATCCGGGTAATCGTTTCGGCGTCTTCAAAATACGCTTCGTATGAATCACCTACATGGAAAAGGGTAACGGTTTCCATGCCATGCTTTTCTTTCATACCTCCGTAACACTGACGGATAATCTGTTCCTTTTTCATATAATATATGTATATGGTTTGGTGTCTGCCAAACATAAAAAGTGCCTGCAACCAATTCAGCTGTTGGTCTTTCGTCCGAAAGGTATATACAGACTTTTTTATTGGGCAAATATACAATAATTTGCGGATTCGCCCCATTTTTTGTAAGCGGAACTATTCTCTCATTTTCACCTCCCTTTTCTCAAACTCCTCGCTGATGGTTTTAACGAGTTGTTTCATGTTGTCTATCCTATGGCTTTTACCACAGGCCTTACCATGGAACAGAGGTGTAAAAAACAACCCAAAGTCCTCGTTTATAGAAAATCCTCCAATAAGTACAACGCCTGCCTTAATACGGTAATATTTCCCGTACATGGCGTACTCATCCGTGGTTTTGGTAAAGCCATACTTCGGTAACAGTTCCGGTAACATATCAAGTATCGGGCGTATAACCTCTTTAAGAAAGCTCGGACTTTCTTCCGTTCTTTTCCTCCTGTTTCCTTTTCTGTCGGTATTGTTTCCTTCCGTATGGTAAAAAGCCTCAAAGCGTTCACGGTATTTTTCTGTCAGTTCTTTAATATCCATTTCCATCGTCTTAATTATACTCTGCAAGCCATTCGTCCAGTGTCGTGGAATCTTCAAATCCGTACTCTTCAATCCGCACGTAACCGTTTTCTCCCATGACCAGCTTTTCTCTTGTAAGGATTGTTCCGGCATGGTTTACCATTACCTCCGGTTCAATGGTCGCAAAACGCCCGCCATCATCCGACTCCCGGATATCATACGCATGCCCTTCCGGCACGGCATTGCGGTCAATCCTGAAATTGATGAACAATGCCGGCATACCGTTGACAGTCATAGAGTCAAAGCTCTCGTCTTGAATATTTCTTTGGGTAATCATATTAAATTGTTTTGTGGTTATTACTTATGCTCGGGAAGTTCAATGGCCCGAACCCAATTATCCTGGTCATTGAACATCTCGTCATTGATTCTTGCCGTGAACTCCAGCGGTGTCATCTTTTCAACCTCTGTATGCGGGTTGTTCTCGTAATCGAAAATGATCTCCTTGTCAGGAGCGTCACGTCCGAAATCATCCATAGGGAAAGAGAACACCCACACCTCTTTGACCTCGTCTTTCCCGAGAAATCGTTTCAGGTTGTCCGTGTAAGCCGAACATCTGTCCCAGCCGGAGTCCACGAAAGCGGAGATCTCCGCCTCCGTTTTATCCGTGCTTTCTTTCAGGAAAGCGACGGCGTTCTGTTTCCAGAGTTTCTGCCCGACGCATAGCTCCAGATACCGTTCCCAAACGGTAACCAGCCAGTCGATATTGATTTCGTAAAGATGACGGCAGGGGAAACGCTCACGGCTGTCGGGATTATAGAGCATGCAGCTCCCGTCCGGCCTGATCTCTTCCAGCTTGTACGCGGTATATACCGGTATGCCGTGATGTTCATCGTCCTCGCCTTCCTCCTCGACATAGACCGTGTGGGGCAGCAAGCCCTCCGGCATTTTTGGAATCGCCCTGAGATTGGCGATAATCTCCTGTTCCAGTTCTTTCTGTTTTTCCTGTAATTTCATTTTCTGTCAGTATTTAATTGGATTTTGCCTTCTTTGAATAACTTCTGTTTGTAGCGCCGGTATTCACGGATAATTTCAGTGTGCTTTTTTCGGTCAGGCTTGTACAGCCCCTTCGCCTTGCGTTTATTCAGCAGCTCCCTGTTACGCTTCTCCCTTTCGGGATTCACGATGAACGTAATCAGGCGGCGGCTTACACCGTACTCGCGTGCCAGCCGGCGCTGACTGACATCTTCCGTCATGTAACGGTGGAAAATCTCTACCCGCTGTTCGGGTGTCAGTTTTTGCCTGCGGTCATACCGTGTCCCGCAAATGGTTATTCCCGTGCTTCTGTATGGCATGGCTGTGTCTGTTTATCGTTTGCATTCCATGAATAAAAGTCGTAATAGCCTGATTTTTTTTACAGTTCATATCTATTTGATTTTGATTTAATTCTTGACCAAACAGCATTTCCGTTGTATATCAACTCATTTACGCTGAATTGCCCATTAGTGTACAGAGGAGTACTACCAAACGCATCTATATTTCCGTCCATTTTCTTATTACCACAGATGTATATTTGAATTTTACCGGACTTCTTCGCCTCTTTAAGTAAAGCGGAAACACTTTCATCATTAACGCAGTGCCTACATTTTTCGTTTATCCATACAGATATGGAAGTTACTTCTTTTTCATAAGCACATCCCATTCCATCGGAGGCATGTGCTACTAAAACATCTTTATTCATTACTAAATTATTTATATCTTTTTCTTTCATGTCATTTGAGAGTTTCTTGTCACAAACAAGTTATCGTTGGTTCTGAGTCAATGTCAATTTCAATCGAAGCGTACTTTATAGGGAAGTAATATTCAACACCCTTACCATTAGCCATATAATAGTGGAGATTTCCCTCTTTTATCCAACACTCACGTACCGGAGAGTTATTAATACTTACTATCCTGTTGAGATTGGTTTTTACCTTTTCTTTCTTGTCCTGAACGGCCAACTTAGTTTCTTCATTTTCGCCTTCGATTGCATCTTGAATTTGTGTGTCAAGGCCAATCGGCGGTAATGTGATTTTTGTAGTTTGTAGTTTGTATTTTCATTCTTAATTCTTTTGTTGTGTATTAATCGATAGATGCAACCATTCGGACAAATAGGATTGGGAATAATCTGTTTCTCCATGATTAAATTCATTCCTGTTTTTAATACTTCTGATTCCATACTTTATCTCCTTTTTGTTCGTATTTAAACTAAAACATTGATATATCGGCAGGCCATTTTTCCACGTCCGTATCTATAAGCATATGCGTGTATTTATCCGACGGGTATTTCTTTTGTGCCTTAAAAGTCGCTTCGATATAATTTTCCGCTTCTACAATAAAGTGTGGCATCTCATCTATATAATCTCTATAAGTATCTCCGTCCTTGTCGGTTATCCACTTATATTTAAAAATCTCAAAGGTATAATATGCCATTCATTTCTATTATTAGTGAACTTATACTGTTGAGAAAATTCCCAACAGGTCTTCGGCGGTCAGGGGACGGAGGGAAACGGCGTTGAACTCCTGGACGTCGTCCTCGTGTATATCCCGCACCCCTACGGTCGGATTCTCGCTACTCGGCCGTAAGCATATGACTTCAAACAGCATTTCTTTGCGGTAATCCGCCGGTCCGTCTCCAAAACTTCGGCGTATCGAACCGACCACCTCGTCCGTCAGGCGTACGAAATCCCCGGTGCGGAATGATGGTGCCGGACTTGTGACGGGAACCAGCATCTGCCAGTCCCTATGTCCTTCCAGGTCTTCCATAACTATTGTTTTGTATTTCCTGTCCATGATATGCCGTTCCATTTAATCGTTACTGTCATACCAGCCCTCGATCTCATCGAAATAGCCGTTCGAGTCCCATTCTTCCAGCAAGGTGGTCGGGTACGTCCATTCAAGGCTGTAAAACAGATCTTGGCACACCTCTGCATTACCCTTGCAGAGGGCGAGCAGTGAGTTATGCGTGAAACAGCCGTCACTGCTCTCCGGCACACGCCACCCCTCATGGTCTTCTGCCGCGTATTCGGGTATATAGCACACTTCATCGGGGCGGTTGAGAAAGGCATCCTCGTTCTTGTAGATGTTTCCTTCCCCTCCGTATTCCAGTTCATAGAACACACCTTCCGGCGTTTCTATCCTGTTGCCAATCTCTATCATAGCGTTACCGTTTCGTGGGTATATATAATCACCATCCGGGAGGAGAGCACCTTGTCGCGTACCGTGGGGTTGGCGATTGCCCAATCGGAATGGAAATGCATGTCCGGAATGGATGCGGTGTCCACAATATCGCCCCCGTTTTCCAGATGGAGATAATCCGGCTGATACAGGTCGCAAAGGAATTTGCCGTCCGTATCGCTGATAGCGTATATCTTGCCGTCGAGTGCGGCCGTCATCTCCTCCTCGCTGCGGTAGACCAACAGGTATTTACAGCCGGTCTTCATCTCTTCCGCAATCCGCTTATGCAGCTCTTCAGGAGATAATTCACGCAGTCTTGACACGACCGCCCCGATACTTTCCACGGCATCGTAGCTGTCCAAGGCATCATGGCAGGTCGTTTCAAACTCCTCTTTCGGACGACCCGCAAAATTGATGGTACGGACTTCCTGCCCGTGCCCGCCGAGCAGGTAAAAGGGCGTACCGTTCCATTGTTCCTTTCTGACAGAGAGCGGCCGGGAGCATTCCCGTGTCTGCCGGTTCACAACGGCATACAGTTCCAGACTTTCCCCGCATTCCATACGCAGGATATGCCGGGCGAACTCCGTAAATGTCATGATTTTGATTCCTTCCCCGTTCGCCGTGAAGAAATCCTGTCTTGTCTGTTTCATAAATCCGTTTTTTTAAGAGTAGGTAATCGTTTTGTATAAGGGGTGGAATACTCACCTCGTTTTGAAAAAAAGACCGCCGCGGTCGTAGCTGCGACGGCCCGTCATCATTATGGCATGTGATGAACAGGTTCTATTTTCGTTATTCGGCCTCGTAGTACGGTACGCCGTGCCTTACCACTGCTTTTTCCATTTCTTCCCACCAGATTTCACTATGGCGGTCATTGTCAAAATCTATGGGCTTTCTTTTACCGAGCCGCAGCCGCTCCCGTGTCTCCATTTCCGTTTCGTACACAATCTGTTCCATCTCTTCGTCTGTAACATGGTAGGTATCGAACGGCTCCGGCAGAGATTCCAACTCCCTGCGTGACAGCTCGGATTGCCCGCAGGTGAAAACCTTGTCATAGAAAGCGTCATCTTTCGGCGGCAGTTCGGGTTCCTGTTCCGGCAGCACATCCAGATAATCCGACTCGTACAGGTAGTTTTCGTCGCGCCCCTTCGTCTGCCGGTTGTTCTTGAACTCTTCCAGATCACTTTCCGTCAGGCGGAATTCCTTCTTCTTACGCCGCAGGTACTCCATCATGTTTTCGAGGGAGGAGAACGGGGCTATGAGCTCCATGGAAGAACGGTTGTGCCAGGCATCGCTCCGGTACAGCAGGCAGACCTGCGGGCGGTTCCGGGCCGCCTCCTTACGGTATTCGCCGAACTCATACAGGGCGTTGTCGAAACTTCCGAATGCCAGCCTGATTTTGTCTTCGACGGATATGGACTCCCGGCATTCCTCGAAACGGCGTTGCACGTATCCGATGAAATCCACGTCTTCCAGAGTCTCCATGACCGTGATGTCATCAGTCGAGAGCGCGATGTCAGCTCCTGCGAAATTGTCGGCTGACAGCACGTGTTTCTCTTCATTGTATTCGTCTTCCGCCCTGCAGACGGCCAGGCCGGGCGTTTCCGCCTCGATCTCCACGATCTTACGGAGCGTCTCTTCGATAGCTATCCGGTATTTTTTCATTGTATGATGTTTATTTGTTTCAGTTCACGTTTGTAGTTTCTCAATGACGGCTTGTGCCCTTTCTCCCTTACGATCTGGCGCATCTGTGCAAAGGTGTATGCCTTCTCCATGTCCAGGCCGTAGTCCGTGGCGAATGCCGTCATTCCGATATAGCAGAAGCCGAACTTCCGGTGCAGCATGTCGGCCGTATAAGGAGTCATGTCTTCCGCCAGGGTTACGGGGACAGCCATTCCCCGGATCTTGAACTTCAAGCCCTCGATAAGGGTCCCGCAGTTGTCGCTGTGGTAGGTCAGGTCCCTGCGGCGGGCGCAGTAACCGATGGTCTCGCCCATGAAGGTGTTGCGGAAGATTTCCGTACGGTTCAGGTCCTTCAACTTCTCGACACCGTAATAGCAGACCGCCTGTACGGCTTTCAACGCTTTGTCCACATGGGGTTTGACAAAGCGGGGGTCGTTTTCCGCCACAATCTTTTCCAGCCACGTGCGGTGGAAGGTTCCGACAGGCACGTCGAACACCTTCTCCGGCGTGCAGTATTTTGAATCCGACCGCGTCATCATCAGATGTGCCGAGGACGGCTCGTATTGTTCTTTCAGGTAAAAAGCCAGACAGGTATTGCCGACTTTGCAGTAAGTATAGTCGTCACGGCTGTTTTTCAGCGACAGCATCGTGGTTTCCCCGCCGTAGAACTTCTCGGGCAGTCCGGTCTGTCGGCAGAACTCCGTGAGGAAATGTCCGGGGATGGCATGTGCATAACTGCGCTCCCGGTAGCACTCCTTCGCCATTTGCGGGGTGATGAACCGTTTGGCAAAGTCACAGATATGGTAATGGCCGTAATCATACGCCGCCTGCGTGTTCGCGGAGCTCTGGAACTTTTTGGGCATCTGGCGGAACCAGCGGAAACTCGTCCCGTGCTCCATGCAGTAGTCGACAAATTCCCGTGTCCATACATTTTCAGGAAATTCGGGGCAGTTGCCGTTTCTTCGGATGAATGCCTTGCACACTTCCACCGTGAGCAGGGATTGTTCAGTTTCCCCGTCGATATAGCAGTTCGTCTCCCGTTTGCTGTTATCGATGGCAATGACCAGTCTTTCCGGTGTTTTGAACCGCTTCGGCAGCTCCCCGAACATGTAAGGGTGTTTCTCCATCAGCCGGTCCGCCAGCATGTCGTCCAGATATACCGACAACGGCTTGAAAAACTGGGGGTCTGTGATGAAGTTTTTTCCTTCGGTCGAACAGACAGCCGCATGGAGAATCTCATAGGAATAGAACCGGGCGGGAACAAGCGAGAGGTCATGTTCCGCCATCTTGCGGTAGTATGCCGCAGTCTTGAAACGGGACGGCACGACGGCATCGGTAACCGTGCTCAATATTTTCATCCCGTCGAGCATCCCGTAATAGAACTCTTGAGTCTTTACCTCAACGGGGACATATCCGAGGATAAGCCCCGTTTTCATGACAGCGTCTGTCCTGCTGTCCGTGTAATACGGGTCGTAAATATAGCTGCGCAAGGCCAGGTATGCCAGTTGCGCGTCCCAAAGGCGTTCAGGTATGAAGGCGAGAATGTCGAAATCCCCGCGTCCGTTTCGGATGACCGCTTCTGCCATTTCTCGGGTAACCATTGCTTCGGGAACGGCCGTGATATTCTTCGGTTTTTTGCGCGTGGCGTAGTCACAGACTGCTCCCGAACGGTACGCCTCCGGAATATTGCGCAGCTCGAAGCTGTGCCAGCTCTCCGTGCAGCCCGCGATGATTCGTTCTATACGTCCGGGTGTGAGGAAACGTCCCGGAATATGGCTCAGCACCTCTATTTCCTTGCTTTCGACGGCTGCTTCCACGATCTCTTCCGTGAACAGGTGTTCCGGCAGCCATTCTATGGCCGATACGATGTTATTGTGCCGCATACAGTTTCTTTTTAAGGTTGGACGAACGGACGATTCTCACAAGGCGGCACCCCCGGTAGACATAGAGTATCCTGGATTCCCGTTCGGCGAGTTCCTCAAGTCCCTGCCAGTGCTGCGGTGTATTTATCTTTTCGAGTCGGACATGGTTGTTCACATATACCGTGATCGGTTTCATGCTGTCATGGGAGGGCGTATCTTCGACGAAGAGCGGCAGTTCACAGTATTCTCCCTTGTCCATGACATGCCATCTGCCGTTATTGAACAGGAGGCACGTGTCCTCCATGCGGCCGAAAATGTCTGCGTTGTCCGCGATGCGTGATGCGGATTGCCGCGGTGTTTCCCGTCCGTCACGGATCTTTGAAAAACAGTGGACGGCATCGCCGGTTCCGGTCCATTTTCCATAGGGTGACGGTCCCAGTTTTTGTATGTCGCCCAGCGACAGCAGGGCATCTACCCGTCTGTCATTGGGATAGAACACCCGGAGTTTCCTCACAAGGTCTTTTGAAAGCGTCTCATGGAGCGCCTTGATGTGCCGGACACTGCCGTCCGGCAACAGTTTTCCGATTTGTATGCTCATAATAGTGCTATTTCTTGTTGTTGAAGTATAGCCGGGTCGTCCTTCTTTCGATTGACAGTCCGGCTTGAAAATTATGATTTACAGAAGTCTTCGGACTGGTATCCGGCCATGTCCGGTACGGAACCGCGTGTCATTCCGTCCTGTCGTCTTCCCGTCTTTTCATTTTCAGTTCCCTGCCGGTTGCCGTGCGGCAGAGCGGCAGTTTCCCGGAAGCGGTTTGCTTGCATCCCTCGACGAGCCGTCCTTCGGACACCATTTTCCCGTACGTTTCCCTGATATAGCGGTATGCGGGGGAGGTGTTCGAATAAACGGACTTCCCACGGAGTGTCTTGACACGCAGCTTTTCGACGAGTATTTCCAGCACCTGCTCCCGGCTCTTGTACAGGTTGCGGCGCTTGGTGCGGAAGGCGTCGAGAAAGACACCCCCGATAGTCATGTCATGAGTCTCGTGGTAATACGCGAGTTCTTCCTCCTCCGTCAGGTCGAGAATCTCGCCGTAAGTGTCGGTGCGCAGGTACTGGAAAGTCGTTCCTTGCGTTAAAATCTTCTCGATGTGTTCGATTAAATCTTTCCTTACGGGACCGGATAGTTCTTGCGGGTGGCAGTAGAGCCGTGTCTTATCCAGCACGACATCCGGACAACCGCCGTATTTGCGCTCCTCGATTGTGAAGCCGTTTTGCGAGAACAGGTTTCTGATTTCGGCGAAAAATGCCTCTGTCTTTTCCTCTGACATACCACGTCCCCATTCGTAACCGGATTCGATGCGGAAGTAGGTGTCTGTATATATCGGTTTATCCATTTTTACAGTGTTGTTTTTTAGATGTTGTCATATTAAGCATAGCCCAGAAACCAACCATCCGGTTTCCGGGCGTCCTTGAAATTGTTGTCAGATATGTATGGAATTGAATACCTTGTCGATGTCCTCCTGTGCCAGCCCGATGTAGCGTCGGGTAGTTTCCAGATTGGAATGGCGGAATATTTGGTTGAGCAGGATCAGGGCTTCCGCCGAACGCCCCATCATCTCGTAAACATAGCGCCCGAAGGTCTTGCGGAAGGTATGTGTGGAAAAAGCGTGTATGGGAATCCGATATCTGACCCGGAACACCTTAAGCAACCGGTTGATGTATTCCAGAGAGTACGGATTGCCGGTTTGCGGGTTCATGAAAATCAGGTTTTCCACATCGGGGCTGCCCTGCAGCCCGTACAGATGCCGCGTCTTTTCCTGTACATACCGGCTGAACTTCACTATGCGGCTCTTGCGGGTTTTCTTCTCCGTCTTTACCAGCCGGTTGCGGCCGAGCACGTCTTTCCATCGGAGTGTACGTACGTCCGAAGCCCGGAATGCCGTACAGAATGACAGCCAGCAGTAGGTCGCCCACAGATATTCACCGTCTTTTTCCAATGCATCGAGCAATTTTCGGAACGTATCCATAGGAAGGTAGTCCGCTGTTGTCAGTTGTCCTCTGATGCGTGTCATGGTCAGGCTTCAGGCTGGTTTTCCGAGAGCATCAGCTCGGCCAATGCCCCGTTCTGGGGAATCATGGCCGGGATGTCCGTACGGCCGGGCTTGTAGATTTCGGTTGCCACGTTATAGATGTCCCACGCCGTAAGTTTTTTCTTTTCTTCGGCAAGTTTGAGCAGATCCTCTGTAAAAATTGAAATTTGGGACTGGTTGAGCGGGTAGGTTTCCACCTTGGACGAGAGGCGCTTGTCGGAACTGTCATGCGATACGCGCAAGGCGGTCAGCAGGCCGATGTAGGCATACATTTCCACGGGGGTAATCACTTTCGCTTTCAGACAGCGGATACGTTCCCGGTCCTCGTTCATCTGCACTTCGAAGTTGGACAACCATTCATCCACGCGCTCGAAAAGCTGTTCGGTGGAGACCTTCTCTTTCCCATAGTTCGAAACGCTGCGCTCGGGAGAGAGGATGCACTGGTTGTGGCACACTTTAACGCAGGGGCCTATTGCAGCCTGTATGCCGTCCTGATGGAACGCAACGACCAGTGTGGTGGTCAACTCGTCCGTTTCCCATTCTTTGATGCGGATGGTTGTGTAGACACGGCGCAGAATATGTGCCTCGACAGCCGATGTTCCGAACTTCTGTTCCACCTGGGGCAGGACGACTACGCCGGGCTGGGCCTTGTTCTTGTTCTGGGCGGCGAAGATTTCCTCCACCTCGTAGTTCAGGTTGTGTTTCTGGCAGAGACCCGCCATGCGCTCTATCACCTCGTAATGGTAAATTCCCTTGAGCGGGTTGCCGTAGATGTCATTCTCCTTGTGTGTGCGTCGGAGCGTGTCGAGTGTCATCACCTCGACGTTGTTGTTCTGGAAATCGAACTGCACGGGGGCAGCCGTTGTTGCTAATGCTGTTGCCATAATGATTGATGTTAAAAAGTTATACAATAAGAAAGGCGGTGGAGCGTCGTCCACCGCCTTCCGGAATTTATTCTGTCGCGTCGGGAAGATAGCGCCGGCATATCATGTCCGTGACGCTCGGATAGTAGGAGTTTCCGTAGGTGCCGTACGGGCCGTAACGGGCCAGGAAGCGGAAGTAAAAGTCCGCCGGACGGTTGTAGCTGGTGTGTATCCGGCTCTTCCTCAGCCGGTAGGCGTAGTCCATGGACGGCACCACCGTGACTTTCCGCCCGTTGAAATAGAAGTTGCCTTCCCTGTCCGAGGAGAACAGCACCTCCTGTCTTGCCGGACGGTCGTCGGCGACCACCCGGAAGAATTCGCCGAGGGAACGGCAGTTCTGGTATTCTATCGGGATCGCATCGCCCTCTCTCAGTTTCCGGTCCAGCTTGTCAAGCAGGCTGTTGATGGCCGGCGTGTACAGGTTCTCGGACTGGAAGCAGCACGTTTCCTGCCAGTGCTTCTCGAAAAGGGAGCTGATTTCAAGGATCAGCGAGAGGGTCTCACGCGCTGTCTGCGGTCTGTCGGCCAGATAATGGATATATTCCGTCGCCAGCGTGGAGAGCGACAGGTATTCCACCGGTGCGGGGGCGACCTTCTGGTGCAGGTTGCAGTGCCGTCCGACCAGTCCGTCGATGTCGGTCTCCTGCAATGCGTCCTCCGTCCATGCGAGGGTCCCTTCCGAACGGCAGGCGGGACATTTGTCCGCACCGTGCGGAAGGAGCATCACTTTGCCGCAATCGGAACAGGTGACAAAATCACCACTGATTGCATATACGTCTACTGTCATTGTTTTCTCCATCCCTTAATCCTCCACGTAAGGCCATTCAAGGTGGCAGCCGTTGCATACAGCCACGCCCTCGTCACTAAGAATGTCAATATCGGTGCCCCCGCATTCGGAGCATACCGGTGCCTTTTTCTTGTCCATTCGTCGACCTGCCGTTTCTTCCGTCAGAAGTATCGGCACCCAGTATGCCGATGTGCCGAAATCCCTCATCCCGTTTTCATCCTGTATGGGTTCACAACCTTTCGTTCCCATGTATTTCTGGGAGTCCGGCCAGCATACGGCCCGGTAACACTTGTCCCGATCGGGAGATTTGCCGGTATGGCGGATATAGTCTTCCTCGGACACGTAAAGCGCCCCGTTGTCCCCGCTTTTCCATGTTGGGTAACCGGTTCCTTCTTCCTCGAAAGGGGCACTGTCCTCGGGAAATTCCACGAGCACATACAGTATGTCATCCCATGCCAGGGAACACTCGTCGCAGTGGAACCGGCTTTCGTGAATATTATAACGGATATTTTCCGAATTGCATTTCGGACAGATAATATCTTTGTTTTTTACTTTCGGAAAACCCAGAATTTCTCCGGCGATAATTTCCATACTGGGCCAGAACAACTGTTCATAGTAATCGTTCGCCATCTTTTCCGCCAGGTTCTGCATGTCGCCATCGCTGATCTTTTTCACATCGAAACCTTTCCCTTCCAGGTCATCGCGATGGACGGACGTGATGGGGAAATACCCGGCGTTCAGTTCCCGGATAAATTGTTTTTCCTCTTCTGTCGGTTCGGGTAAGTTGTTGAAATAATCCCTGAGCCGTTGATAAAGTTCTCTTACCATAATATTATTTTTGTGTTTAATCTGATACCCACCTGCCGAGGACCAGTAGTTCCGGTCCATGGTTTTCTCAAGTTCGAGGTCGGAATGTTCTTTCCAGAGGTCGAAGTCGTCAAGCAGCTCCGTTCCGTCCTCCAGAGAAAGCACCGTATCCTTATTGTCCGACAGATAGTCTTGTATGTCATATCCGGACGGATAACGGTTTTCCCGGATGATTTCTTTTGCAGTTTCCTTGTCCATTCGGTTACCATTTTTCAGTCCGCCGGCATTGCGGCCGGATTCATTTGCTTTGCCTTTTCCCTGTAAAACCCGTCGATGGCAAGGAAGTAGTCCTCCGCATCCCAATCAGTGCCCGCATGTTCAGTCTCGAATTCCTCCGCCCACCGGACGATCTCGGCATTGACGGCACGGGAATCCATGTCTTCCCATAGGTTGTCCGCTCCGGCACTGTAGGCAAGGTCCACGACTGCCTCCTGCAACTTGTTGTAGCCGTTACACTCCCTGCCGTTGGAACGCAGCCATAAGTCCACATCGATGGCATCCTCTTCCGTCGTCCCGTTATGCAGGCACAGGCACTGCCCGTTGCCGTCATGGCATACGAGGACCGGATGTTTGGTGTCGGGACATATCCGTGCCAGCAGTTCATTGGGGGCAAGTGTTTCGGTGTCACGCCCATTGAGCATTGCAGGAAGCGCCTGGCTGACCAGGCTCAGGATTTCCTGTTCCTCCTTTGTCCCGGACGGCTTGGAAGCCAACAGGTTCTGTATGCTTTTAAGAAGATTGTAAATCATAGTCAGCAGTCGTTATGTTCTTTCCAGATTTTACGTTTCTCGTCATAGCCCTTGTTTTCCCACCATTCATTGCAGGTTTCGGCAAACCCCTGATGGTTGTCTCCGGCCGGACGCTTGCCCTGACGGTAACCCGTGATCTGTTCCATTTGATTTTCGTCCAACGAGTCCCACCATTCCTGCATGCGCTCCTTGAATTCCCTGAGCGTAATGAAGGACTGTTGGTCCTCGCATTCACACCAGTTATCATAGCGGTCTATACCCGTGGTACCGATGAATGTACGGGCATTCGGATCCACCCATGCCTGGGTCTGTATATTGTCTGAACCGCACTCCTCGCATACGACAATCCCGTCGTCATTGACATCAGCGGAGATGAACCCGTGTTCTTCCAGCCAGTGGGCAATCTCAAGCAGCCCCTCGGTCTGTACCTGTCCGATGGGCTCATCGAAATCCTCGCCGGCTTCGCCGTTGAGCGTGCAGAGCAGTTTGCCGTTCCCGTCGATGAAAAGTTCATAAACGGTCGCACTTTCATAACCGCCGTATCCGTAAAAAGCGGAATTGTGGACCACCACTATCGGGGAGGTTTCATACTCCGCTGATTCCGCCTCCCGGTAATGTACGCCACAGTTACGGTAAAACGTGCCGATAATATTGTTCTCTTTTTCCACGGCACGGCGAATTTTCCCCAAAAGTGACTCTCTGATGGAGATGACACTGAGTTGCACATAATCCTTACGGATACGCCTGTACACTTCCTGCTCGAAGTTGTCTTGGACGGAATCGAAAGGGGATACGCCGGCGTTTTCTTGGATATATTTGTCCTCGTAGAAGTTATAGTGCCGGCAGACAATATTCCTGACGCGGCGAAATTCCTCCCCGGCAAATTCGTGGATGCCATCCTCGCTTAGCGAAGTCGGGAAATAACAACCGGGCATGTGCGCTGTCATTTCGCGGTAAAGCGCGTCATCATCTTCCGGAAAAATTCTGTCTGTTTCCGGTACTGTGGGATTCTCTTGTTTCATGTTGCTTGTTTTTATCTGTAGTTGAACAATTTCCGGTCTGCCGCCCGTTGCGTGGCGGTCACCATATTCTTATGTCATAGTCCTTGAAACAGCCCTCCAGCTCTTTGAGCCCTTCCAGGCTGTGCAGCCCTTCTTGGGAGCTTATCTCTATGTCCACGGACATGCCATAATCCTCTTTTACTTTCACTTCCGAATCGGGGAATACCTCCCTGACCGCTTCCGCTATGCGGGTGTTTTCTGTTCCGTTCTTAACGATGTTGAGTATCATATGTCTTTCTTTTTCTTATGCAGTACAGTATCGCTTTGATTCTGCGGATGTTGCTTTTGACTTGTTGTTTCATAAATTCCCAGGCTCTCGTTTTTCCGTTTCCGGTACCTTTCCTTGATACTGTCAATATTGTCGATGAAAGACCGGTAGTCCTCCATTTTACCGCAGTACATGCTGAACGGGCGTTCTCCGTAAAAGACCGCTCCCGTGCAAAGCGTGAATCCCAATGGTGTCAGCAGGGATTCAATCTTCTTATATTCCTCGTTGGATTTTCTTATCCGCTCCAACAGTTCGGGCCTTATTTTATTCATTGTAGTATTTATTTGTCTGATTCTGTCTTGTTTTTACTGCGCCGGTAAACCGGGCATCGTGTCCGGTATTTGCATTCGCCCCGGACCGCGTCGGTATGTGCCCGGTGCCATTCATCCCAGCTTTTCACTCCATTGTCCGTAAGGAATGTGATCAGTTGCATGCAGCAGAAACCGCTTTCCTCACGGTTCCGGTCGTGAAGGTTGGCCAGTCCGTTGTCCTTGAATCTCATTTGGAGGATTATTACAAGGAAATCATTTCCACGATGGCACGGATCGTGTCATCCTCGAAATATCCCAGCGGGATTACCGCACACGGAGTACAGTCTTTTGAAAGCATGATATCTGGAATATACACGTTCTTTTCTGCATCAAAGATGACGGGCTTGCCCGCATCATCGGTCAGGTCCCATTTACCTCCGTTGTGTTTCAGCTGCCCCATGATATAGCCGAGCATCTCGGATGCTTCGGCATTTTCTTCTGGTTTAATAGTTTTACTTGTTTCCATATCAATATTTATTGTTTTTTCGCTTTTAGCATTTGTTTTCTCATGGCAAGCAGTATTGCCTCGATGCCTCTGACACTCACCTCGTTCTCTTTCAGTTTGTAATAGTAGGTGTTCGCCCCGTTGTAGTCTTCCCGTGCCTTGCGCAACCTGCATTCCTTGGCATCACGGACTTGTTCATAGGACAGGTCGTAACCGATGAACTCGTCCATGAAGTAGGATATGGCAGAGTGGTCCTCCCTGTAGCGGGTCTCCACCACGGTGCTGCTGATGTCCCCGCACCGTTTGCCGAGCGTCCGGAGCACGTCGCTAATATGCCGGTCATGGTACTCGTAACCGAAGAAATGGGTGTGTCCGTAATATATCCGCTGTACTTTCCTCGCGTAATATTCGTACCACCGGGCATCACATTCGGTATGTTTCCGGGTGACCCGGCAGATGGCGTACTTCTCACCGATCCATGTAAAATGTGCCAAAGTCTCGCTTGCCACCGTTTCATGCCGGCAATATTGCCAGTTGGCCTCTTCAGTCCCGTTGAGCGGGCGGAACGATTGCTTGAGAATCCATTCCCTGAAACCGTTCCGTGTCACGCCCGGATAGTTGCCGGCAATCTTCCTCCACTCTTCGGTGCAGGTGTCTTCCAATGTCGCGAAACTTTTCGGGTAACGTCTGCGGTCATTGCCGTCCCGCGTGATTTCCCGCCAGCTTTGGTCGCACACTGTTATGGCGATGTGGTTATTGATCGCGTAATCGCGTTCGCAATAGCCGGACGGGGCGTCACATAGCCAGTACCAGCAATTCTCACCGTAGGTATCGCGGCAGACGTAGCGCCCTGGTTCGCCTTTGGGTGTCTGCAGTTGCCAGACTTCCATGCACTCCCCGTGTCTGATATGGCTCAGGCGTACCCTGATGCCTTTATTTTCCTGCGTCACTTCCATGGTAGTCGGTATCATTCTCCCACAAGGCTTTTCTCGTAATCGGGAAAAGTGTCCGGCGCGAGCAGCGCGAGCCGTTCCCTGTCGAACAGGTAGGCGTGCATCGTGACGAATCCGCTATGGATATCGGGTATGACATGGGAGCGGCAGGCGATGCCGTTCCGGGTGAGGAACTCGCCCATTCCCTCGTTCTCGCTGTACTCCTTGACGAAGGCATAATACGGGGGAAGGGGGCGCATGTTTACCGTCACGTCGGTGAAGGGTCCCCATGATGTCCCGTTGTCATTCTCCGGTGAGAGAAGTCCCACGTAAAGGTTTCCGGGAGAATCGTAGGAAAATACTTCCAGCCGTACCGGAATGCCGTCAGGGTATGTCCTGTTTACATACCGCAGTTGCCCGGCGGGAGGGGTTTTCCATCCGGGAAGACCGAAACGGCAGCTGCCTTCCATGATTTGCTCGCCGTCAACCCTGACCGTGCGCCCGTCATTATGTGCGAGTACGAACGTGGGACAGTCGCCGATGCGGCAGTTCTTCTCCTTCAGTGTCAGGGGATTGTCCATGTTCTTCCCGTGAAGACAGGTACAGTGGATGGTGCTCCCGGGTTCCAACAGGCACAGCTCGTCAAGGAGCTGGAAAGGAGAGCGGATTACCCTGGCGGCGTCTTTTTTGTTCTCCTTTTCGAGAAGGCGGTAGATCTCTTCAAGGTCGTATTCGTTGTCTATCGGTTGCCCGTGCTCCGTATCCACGATGACCACACCGGTATTGGCCAGGTGGCATTCCGCTATTGTCTTGTCATAATCGCTCCATTCAGGATTGATTTCTTTTACCGTGTTGAATTCAAGTCCGTATGATGTTCTCATTATATATGTTTTTTATAGTTATACTTTTGATTTGTATTTTTAGTTATTGTGACTGTTTTTCTTGTTCTACGGGATATCGTTCCCGTTCTTTTCCAGCCAATGATAATAGGCGAGCGCCTCGTCATAGTCTTCCCGTGCCTTGCGTAACCTGCATTCCCTGGCGTCACGGACCTGCTCATGGGACAGGTCATAACCGATGGTCTCGTCCATGAAATAGAAAACCGTGCGCCCGTAGCAGTGGTCTGTGCGGGTTTCCACCACACTACGGAAGATGTCGTCACACCGCCTGCCGAGTGTTCCGATTACGTCGCTGATATGTCGGTCATGGAACTCGTATCCGAAAAAACGGATGTAACTTTCATGTTCCTGCCGGTTTGTCTTTCCCGCGTAATACTCGTACCACCGTGCATCGCACCTGGTGTGCCGCCGGGTGACCTTGAATATGGCGTACTCTTCGCCGATCCATGTAAAACGTGAGAGTATCCCGCTTGCCTCTTCCTCATCGTAGCAATCCCGCCAGTTCAGCTCTTCGGTCCGGCTGAGCGGGAGGAATGACTGTTTGGTAATCCACTGCCCGAACCCCTTGCGTGTGACATGCGGAAGCCCTTTCACGACCTTGTCCCATGCCCCGTCGCATGCCTCGTCCAACGAAGGGAAACTTTCGGGAAAGCGTTCCCTGTCCATTCCGTCGCGCAGCACCTCGTTCCAGTCCTTGTCACATATGACAAGGGTGAGGTCCGCCCTTACATGGCAGTCCCTCTCGCAATATCCGTAGGGGGCGTCGCATAACGTGTACCACTCCTTCGGGCCATAACCGTCGTCACGTCCCAGATAGCGCCCGGGCTTGCCTTCCTCCGTCTGCACCTCCCACACTTCCGTGCAGTTTCCCCGGTCGATATGGTGCAGGCGTACCTTGATCTCCTTGTAATCCTGTTTTTTTTCCATGTCAATCATTTTTTTTATTCTATGCCGCCTTGTCCAGTCCGTCGATGATGTGCCTGCATTCGGCCTCCATCTCTTTCAGACTGTCCGTTCCGTAGAATCCCCAACAGCTGTCCAGTTCGTTGGAGTCGTCGTCCTCCGGTGTTATGCAATATCCGAAGACCTCTCCGGTGTAGTAGTCGTCAAGGGTTTTGATTTCACCTTGCAGGTATTCCTCGATCCGCTTCCTGCGTTCCCCGGTGATGTTCTTCCACCCGTATTCCCGGCGCACCTTGTCCAACGGTACCGCGATGATGTCGAAAAATCCGGAATCCCACGGGCAGCTGAACGGCGAGGTGGATACCGTAGTGCCGCCATGGTCGTAGAGGTAGATCGGCAGGGCGATATATTCTTTCAGGAACGATTCCCGGAAATTTCCGATATGCCCTTCAAAAACCTTGTCGATATCGAAGTGGTCATCGAACTCCTTCTCCGGGCGGTAGCGACGATGTGCCGTATAAAGCGTACCGAGATTGTCATACGCTTCACGCGGGCTTCGGGCGTCATCATCATTGTAGATGTTGATGTGATACCCGTTATATTTGATTTGATTATATAGGTTCATTTGCCTGGGTATTATGTCTTGTTACAAAGTCTTACAAATTGTTCCGTAATCTCGTCCCGCTCGAACTCGTCGCTGTTCAGGTCGAAGAATATACCCGAAGCCGCGAGTATGTCACGGGCTTCTCCGTAGGTGAGGTCGTTCCTGTGCCTGTATCTGTCCACCATGTCCCGATGTTCGGCTTCCACCCGGTCGTGCAGCCTCATTTTATACTGCCTGTACCATGCGGGGAACTGTTCCTTGGAAACCATATGTTCCAGCTGCAAGTCCCGGTATCTTCCCGGTGCCAGCAGGATGTGGCTGTCAATGTAGGACTTCGCCTCGGCTATGATTCCCTCCCTGGTGAAGGGACGGTGGGAGCGTGCCGTGAAATGCACCCATCCGTCATGCAGCGGGTGTTCGATTTCAATCTGCACACCCTGCCTCCTAACATGTACCACGATATAGGCGGTCTGGCCGGGGAACATATCGTCCTTGAGGCTCACTTCCCGGCAGGCCGGCGGGTCAACATGGATGTAGTGGTCCTGCTTTGCGCCCCCGAGGAACCTTTCAAGCTGCCGCATCGACTGGCAGTAGATGAATGTTCCCACGCGGCACTGGCCGCGGCGAATATCGCCGTAATAGTACTTTCTTGCCTTTGCCCCGGTGATGCAGGACTCGTCCGATGCTTCGAAATAGCTCCGATAGGTATCGTCCGTACGACAGAAATCATATATTTCCTGAAAAGTCCTTGTTTTCATTTGTTACTCCTTTTTATGTATTGTCTTCTTCCGGCGGGGGAAATTCCCCCGTCCTGTAAAATATCTCTCCGAGACGGTCAGCCAGTTCCGCCAGACCTCTCTTCCGGACAGTCGACACGGCCTCGCGTGCGGCCTTCTCGTACATGCCCAGCAGCATCGCCTCGGGCAGGCGTTTCGTCCGCCACACCTCCTGTGCGGTGGCGAGCATCTCCACCTCGCAGCCCAGATGGGCGGCTGTGAGGATAATGACGGCATTGCCGATAAAGTTCGGTACGCGTTCTTCCTGTTGTTCTCCTTTCATTGTTCCATTCTTTTAATCCGGTTCAAACTCGTCCTCATGGACTTCGATCTCCTTTCCGCTCTCACAGATGCGTGCCAGCCAGGTGTATTGGAGCTGTTCCACCAGCTCTATGCGGCGATAGCCCTTGTAGGGCACTTTCAATGTTGCAATGTCTCCCGGTTTCATGTCAGGCAGGTATTTCAAACTGGACATGGAAATGGAACTCGCTTATCAGGCTGCAGATATGCGGTACTGATTTAGGATCCTCCCCGTAAGGGTAGAAGATGGTCCGGCAACGTGTCAGGCATCGGATACCCTGTTTTCGTAACCGGTGCAGCAGGTAGGCCCTGCGTCGTAGTTGTTTCTTGCTCATCGTAAAAAGGATTATGTCGTTTTGATTAGAATAGCGGTGTGGTCGTCAAACAGGGGCATCTCTTTACGTTTTCAATGGAGGGAGTACTGATTTATTCTGACCCGCCACACCGTGCCGCCTACCGGGCGGATGGAGATGACGGCCTATTTTTTACGCCATGCCGCCATCTTCTTTTTGATGTTGATATTGTTGTCCGCCAGCATTTTTTTCAGGACTGCCAGCAACCGCCATCCTTCTCCGTTTTTATACTCTTCCGCCTTGGCTGACAGGAACGCCAGTGACTGGTACTTGTCCAGCCTGCGCCCCGAGTCATCAATGGCCGTGCAGCCATGGAAACGGATCAGGTTCTGCATGGTAAAGAACGCCCCGGCGCCCTTATAAGCGTCCATCCATGCCTTGCTTTGAGGAGTGCTCCATGGCAGCCGGATACGGCGGTCATTGAACTGTCTGACCGCGTTGTAAAGCTGTGTGGCGTCCAGCGCGTACCTGATGTGGGTTATCGCGATGGAAAGCGGGTAGTACAGTTTGGATTGCAGGTCCTCCACGAAAATATTACGGCCGTGTACACGCTTGTAGGGAACTCCCTTGCATTTTCTTGTTTCCAGGTTGCCCACGTGTTTTTTCAGCGCGCTGACATAGTCGCTCGCGATGGCCAAAACCACGTCACGGTTGAACCAGCGGTTTCTCTCGGCAAAACCCGTGATGTCCTTGTGTTCCATCTTCATCTGGGCGTGCAGCTCGTTCAAGAGCATTTTCCACTGGTAATCATAGCCTTTCCGGTGAATCATCTCACTCACCCCTGCCGGCTCTTTTTCACGGTAATGCGTGTATGACATCATATGGAACATTTGTGCCATGACCCACCGGCGGAAGAGTCGGTTGTTGGGAACGGTACCCTGTGCCATGATGCTGCCGAATATCGGGTCGTTGTCATCCAGGATGGATAGTTTCCCGTCTTTGTTGGAGGCGATATACTCGCCGCCCTCGGCTCCCTGCATGGCGAACAGGCAGCTCACGTCCACACCGGCACCGCGGAGTGCCTCGATACGCTCCCGCGCCCCTTTGGGAAGTCCGGCGGGAGGATTATGGCCGGCCACCGCCGGATAGACCGTGCCCAAACCCGAATTCTTGCCGATAACAGTACCCGTGACGGTAAATTCCTTGTCCGCGATGGCGAATTCCGTGCCGCATCCGGGACACAGGATTTTTGTCTCTTGTTTCTTTCTGCTCATTGTGAATTTGTTAATAGTTGATTACTTCCGGGCTCCACCCATTCTCTGAGTATCACCAGGTCCTTGTCTTTTTCGCTTTGCCAGAACCATCTGCCCATCGTTTCGGGATTCCATATGAACCCGCCCATAATCCGGCAGAGGATATAGAATTCCAGCTCGAATTGCGCGGTGTCCCGGTGTTGCCCGTACAGCATGTCCCCGTCCTCGAGGTCACTTTCGGGCAATGCCATGAAATACCGGCGGGACTTGCTCTGGCTGCGCTCCGATGGTATCGAATGTTTATAGCGGCGGTACAGCTCCTCCACATCCGTGAAAAAATCCCCGCAGCCGTACTCCGGCAACCACGGAGCGCCATCATGCCTGCCGTTCCGTATCATGTGTCTCCCGTTTACTTTTAAACTTCTGGACTGGAAATCAATCCGGAAATTTGCGCCGTTCTCTATGGCGGTGACGGTTTCTCGGTAAATATCTTCCATTTTCTCACCTGTTTACAATTAATGGCACTCAAACCCCTGGCGCGTATCTTTATAGCCCTGATAAATACAGTAGGACTTCGGTCCTGAACCAGGTAGTTGCCTGGCTCAGGACCAAGCTTGAATACTGTATCTTGAATTTGGGTCCCTCGTGCATATGCGGTCGCGCTACCTTCTGTTCAGGGGGGCTCATCCGGACGGCACATCCCTTTAAAAGCCTGATACGGGCCGCGAGTACGGCTGGACCCTGTGTCATCTGTCGTGTTAGCAGGAGATGACAAAGGTTCCAGCCGCGTAAATCGCGGCTCTGTTGAAATCCCGGCCTTGCCCCCTTTGTCCTGTGCTGTTCTTTTTGCGGTTCCCGGAATGCCGGCACGTTCCTTTACAGGTCCGATGTCTGCTGTGGCGGAAGCCGGAATGGCGCCGTCGTATGACGTTAGGGATACGACGGCGCGATACGGGCTTATCGGGGACAGCGGGCTGAATCCATTCCCCCGAACCGCACGTTCCCGTGCTGGAAAAGACTGAAAGTTCTCATAATACCGGCACATGGCTTTATGCTTCCGATGTATCCCGCGTATGGGTCTTCTGCGGAGTCCGAAGGCGACGGTCAGCCGCCTTCAGACTCGGAAAGAAGACGTCGGTACGCGGGATGCCCAAACCTATTCCTTGAACTTTCCCGGTGTGCTCCGGTAACGGGTGCGGGACAGACGGCACATGACTCTAATTTCCCGATACATTACAGGCGCAGCCAGAATCGAGATGGGATTAACCGGCTGTTAGACCGGTTAATTCCTATATGGATTCTGGTTATAAGCCTGTAACGTTGAATAACCTGCCCGTTCACCCGTTCTGCCGTGTGCCCGGCATGCCCTATAACGATGCTACCAGCGTATTGTACACCGCCCGGCTCGTCAATAAGGCGCCGCGCATGCATCCTATGGTCAGGTAGCCCGGAATGATTCCCGGGGTCTTGCCCCGGTTCGCCTTCACGTTGCGCCCTTTGCCCCGGACAATGCAGCCGTCCTGCCCGGTACTGACATATCCCAGGCCGCCTACCTTCCGCTTGCCCGTACTTACGGCCCTCAGGCAGTCCATCACGAACTTGTTCAGTTCGTCAAGGTCCCTGCGGACATTGCATACCGGAAGCACCTGGGTCGCCCAGCTGAACTCACCGTTGCCCTTATACAGGTAGCGGTTGACGGCATTTACCGCTTTTGCCAGGGTCGTGCGGGGATTACGGACCGTGCGAAGTTCAATCTCTTTCTGGAAGGTCTTGATACGGCTTGCCGAAGGGGAGATCATGTCCCCCTTGATGCTGAACCCGAGAAACTTGAACCAGCGGTCGGACATCAGGTATTCCACCTTCTTCGGGTTGAGCTTCATGCTTTTCTCACCGAGCCTTTGTTCCAGCACTTGCATTGCTTTCCCGTAGTCTTTCCCGATGAACAGCATGTCGTCCGAGTATCGGATGTAGTAGCCCGTCATTCCTGACAGTTCCCCGTCAAGATCGTGGAGCAGCACGTCGGCCAGCCAGCTTGCCACGGCACATCCCTGCTTGAGGGACTGGTACTTGGCTTGAAGGCGGTTGTCTTCATCGAAGTAAAGATCGTTGTGGTAGTACTTCCTGAGCACGTCAATTAAGGAGGAGCGTCCGTGTCTGGCCTCGACCTTGTCGAACGCCTCGTCAATGTACCGTATCGGCACACTATCGAAATATTTGCTCAGATCCGACTTCCAGCCCAGAATGCCGCCGCCTCTCGTTTCCGCTATCCGGCGGCTGGCCTCGGTGACTACGCTGCCACAGCCGATACCGCTCTGGTAGGACTTGCACGAGGGGGGTACCATTTCCGGCATGAGCTCAAAGAGCAGGTCGTTGGCGATGCCCAGCACTACCCGGTCAACGGGCTCGTTGATGTATACCGTACGGAACTCGCCGTTTTCCTTCGGTATCTGCGCGGTATGCGGGGGAGCGATTTCGTACTTCCCCTGTATCATGGCATCGGCCATGGCCATACGGGTATGCTCGTCGGTCAGCCGGATAAGCTGGTCTTTCCGGATGTCTTTCAGCACTCCTTTCTCAATGGCCTTTTTCCACCGGCCGATGTCGAAGAACATTTGTAATATCTTGTCTGACATGGTTCGTCTGTTTTTTATTATTTTTCCTGACAATACCGTTCAAAGCGTTGGAGGTTATAACTTTCTGTCTGCAGGTTCTCCCAGCAGTCCCGGACAAACTCCTCCCGTACCCCAGCTTTTGCCTGCGGGAATTCTTCCTCCAGCACTCTTCGGGCAAATTCTTTCCAGTTCCTGTTTTCTGCCAGTTCCTTGTGGATTTCAGGCAACAGCCGTTCGTATTCTTCTACCGTTCCGCACAAGGACAGCAGGTCGTCATTTGAGAGGTACTCTTCCGCGTCGTGGATTTTTCCGGCCTCGTCGGTAGGGATGAGGATTTTTCCTTCCGCAGTCAGCTCTACCGATACGGCACTGCTGCAGGCTGCAAAACCGTACTTGTCGTATATGGTCACCAAGCAGGGATAGAATCCCTTCCCGTCCAGCAGGTCACCGGCCGGATCACCCGTCGGAAGGATGAAGCGGACTTTCCGCCCGTATTTTTGCCCAAGGTATTCCTTGAGCAGGCGCATAAGTTTTTCACGGATAGCGGCCATATATTCTTTGCCGGCATCTTTTTCCTTGACAAGTCTCAGCAGGATCTCGTCCGGCATGGGAATGCCGGTATCCGATATGCCGTTTTCTTGCGTTTTACTCGGTTCTTTTTTCATTTTCAATTGTCTTTATCTGTGTATATCGTATCATTTCCCAGTTTCATCCCCTTTCTACAAATGCGGTGAGGCCTTCTTGCGGGAGGAGAAACTCCTTTTCCTGTTCATAGTAATAATAAATACCTTCGTCGATCCTTTCCGCGGCTTTTGAAACGGGTGCGCCGCTCCTGCGTCCGATGAGCTTCTTCTGCAACGCGGTGACCGATACGGTTGTTTCCATTTCCTGTTCCGTCCCCCGGAACAGTGTCAGCTTCCTTATGGGGTACTCCTTTCCCTGCCACTCGATGACGTCGAGCAGGCTTCCCTCTTCGGGATATACCCTGCAGAATGCAGCGTGCACGCTTGCCGACGCCTTGCCACAAAGCAGGCATATCTGTTCCCCCAGGCCCAGAGAGCCGTTTCTGATCATCGCTTCGAGCAGGTCCGTGCCTGCCCCGTTGTCCGCCGCTTGTGTGAGGGCCTCCCAGTATCCCCTGCCGAAGTGGCTTATGAAGGGCACGAGCTGCGAGGCCCTGACCGTCTTTTCCGACCCGTATCCCGATTGCAGCGCCTCTATTCCGGCGGATACCAGCTGTACCCTTGTGTCGCCCTGCACGGGAGGATATACGGGGCAGCACACCTGCATGGTTTCCATCAGGTCCTCGCTTTCGTTGTACCAGCGTACCTGTTCCCCGAATCTTATGAAATCATATCTGTCCATTTTTCTTTGTTTTCATTATTCTGTTGTTGTTTACAATTCTTCCGGTTCCCCATCGTTGATACTCCGGTAGAAACGGTCTCCGTCCGCCCATTTCTTGGCGGCGACAGCCAGCCCGAACGCTTCCTCTATGGAAAGTCCGTCGGCAGGAAGGGCATCAAGGAGTTCTCCCATGCATACGTCGTTCTCGCCATACTCTTCCTGCACCTTCCTGAGTGTCATTCTGCCTTTGTCCGTCTTTTTGCGGCGCAAAAGCATCTGTTGTATCCAATTTATCATGCGGTTCTTTTATTAAAGGAAATTCTTGGCATAACTGCGGGCTTCATTGAAAGTGTTGAAACCGATTCCACTCACGCAAGAGATTGCCCAGTATCTCAATTTCCTGCTTTCGGCACGGGCAAGATAGATTTGCCCGATACAACCCCCGTCTTTGAGGATGCCATGCCATTTGTCTTTTTTAATCCGTATCATGTTCCGGCATTCATTTGTCCATTTTCCAAAATCCGTAATCGGAGCCGTTACCGGGGTGGGCACCGAAATAGTAATCCTCCGGGGAGCAGCTGTCAAGCGTGTCGAACAGCGATTCCAGCAATCCGGCTGCGTCATCGCTGTTCCACCATTCAGCATCCTTGTCTTCCATGACATGGGCGGGGACGGCATTCATCACCTGCACGTACTCCGGTGTGTCACGGATAACATCCATGAACACCGGGATCAGGTCTTGCGCACGCATCGTGCTATGGGAAATGCTCTCGCCGGGGATGGCATGAATCCGGTTCTGTGTCCTCTCGTCTATGAACATGCCCTTTTAGATGAATGGAAGTCCGGTATCCTGTAACATGGGGGCCAGCATCCGGCACATTTCGTAAGAAGCCTCATTGCGCCCGTCGATACGGCGCGGGTCACGCTCCGCCATGGCGAGAATTCCGGCTTTTACAGTTCGGAAGAATGTCTGTTCCAGTGTCTTGTGGAAATAAGGAAGAGCCTGGGCGAAACGTTCGGACTTGAATCCCAAATCGTTCATGGCGTATTCCAGCTGTTTGGCCGCCTTGTACTCGCGGCTGTTCTCCAGGCTTTCCGGAATATCACCGAACTGTGCGGCCCGGAGCTGGCGTTCCAGTTCGATGACCGCCACCGAAAGCAACAGCTTGATGGCTTCCGGGTTGCCGATACCGTGTCTCTGCCCGTCAGCGGTATGAAATTCGATCAGGTTTACACTGTCATTCTCTTGTAATTCTTTGTAGCGCGCGAGGATTTCGCTGAGCACTTTTGCTTTTTCTTTATCCATAATTTTTATCTGATTTGATTGTTGTTGCATATGAGTACATTGCCGACGATAAAGTCTTTTGAAGAAGGAAAACGGGAATGGAATTCCCTGTCCGCCCCGGCATTGTAGGGCATGCCCAAAAGTTTCCCTTCCTCGTTCACGACCATCGTCGTCTTTTCGTCCAGTTCTACCAGTTCGATATTTCCGCCGACTATCGCTTGCATCTCCTTCAACGTGAAGTCGGTGCCGTTTGCGGGACATATTTCCTGGCGTGTCCCGTCTGTTCTGATGATTTGTGTCATTGTCGTTCAGGATTATGTTCTTTACAGGGTTCGACATGATATTTTCTTTCAGCAAGGAGCCGTTTGTGTTTTTCCGGGCTTTCCTCCTTACGTACCGTCGTAGGATTTCCACAGGCAAAATGTTCCACCATCACGCAACCGCAGGAGTGGGTGATCTTGATGGAAGTAGTGAGGTTTTCTATCTTTGCATCATCCTTGGGCACGGCATCACTTTCGATGATGCGCAGTTTGTCGAGCGTATCCATGGTTATCCTCCCTGCTTTTCCCTGCACCATGCGTGAAATCGTTTCACGGTGCGCAGTTGGTTAATGATATGGCCAAAAAGCTCGCGTGAATAGACGCGGTAATGGAACACGGCCGAATACTCACGCACGTTGCCGTGAAAGTCCACATAGGAACGGTCCGGAGCGAAGTCGAACAAGTCGCCCTGGACTTCCAGCGTGTATTTGTTCTGCCGCAGCCAGTCGAAGAACTCGAAGAGGTCCTTCTTTTGGGAGTAGAAAGTGCAGTATTCATAATCGTTCCCGCGCAGGTTCCGCAGCAATGCCGCCAGTTCATTCCGATTACTGCGATCGTAGAATTCAACCCCCGTCCGTGTGGCGAGATTCCGGAAGAACCGCTTTTTCCCGTCCAGTATGAACGAGTACGGGATATAGGCCACGTCCGACCGATACCATGCCATGTAGCGCACCTCCGGCGTGCCCTTGACGAGAGTGGGACGGCGGTTCAGCCTCTCCGCATGTTCCCTGATCTGGCGGGAGAGTTTCCCGTCGGAAAGACGTATGGAACGTTCCGCCATGAAGAACCGCTCCTGCGAGCGGAAGCAGAACGGATATAGGTCACCATAGTAAGGTTCCCCGACAAAGAACCATCCGCTACCCATACGCGCCGGGGGCAAGCATTCCAACAGGTCGTAGTAGCGTTCCTCCGTAATTTCACGGAAGGGCTTGCATAGTGCCCGGGTATAACGTTTCACAAGCTGTGTCATGCGTCCCGGTGATACGGCGGCCAGGTGCGGGTTCTTCTCCCTTTCGCGCAGTGCTTCCAGCGTCTCGCCGCCGTAGTCGCTGTGCATGTCATCCGACATCGACGTGAGGCATGTCCCGTCGAAATAACGTGAATCTATGATGTATTTCATGATGCCGGTATGTTAGAAGTCGATACGCAATACGTGCCGTGCGGCGGATTCTGCCGCCAGTGTCAGTTGCCGCTGCCATGCCTGGTGGCTCGGCGCCCATTTGAATGCGGTCTTTTTCAACAGTGTCCGGGTCTGTTCGTCCGGTTTCCCGTCGAAAAGTATCTGCAGTCGGTTCTCCCCGTAATTCCATACCAGTCTGCCGCCGTCAAACGGTATTTCACGGTTCTCACGGCCGGCCTGTTCCTGCTGTTTCTCCCGCACCTTGCGGGCAATCTCGGGGTATTTGAAGATGGAATGACGCTCCGTGACGACGGGTTTCCCGCCCTTGCCGTTCCACTCGCGGAGGCGGGCGACGGCACGGTCGATTATTTCGACATTGCCATGGTTGGCATATGTGGAGAGCCGTCCGGCAAGATTGCCGACGAAAAGGGAGCGGCTATAACCGCGTAATGTGCCCGTATCAATGCCACGGATGGTGGCGGCCGTGTCGTCGATGTCAGCTTTGACCCTCTGCCATTCCTCTTCGGCACGCTGTTCTTCGGGCTTGGCGGCTTCGAGGGCACGTTCGCGCCACTCTCTGAATGCCGTAACGCTCTTGTTGTGGCTGTTGCAGGCCTTTTCGTTACGGGCGGTGTTAAATCTCCCAGGTCCCGTGATCATCGCGCTGGCACAGCGGCTGTTGGCGGCAATCATTGCCGAGAAATAGCGTTTGTAGTTTTCCATGTAACGTTCCCGCTGCTGTTCGGGCATAGACTGCAAATCCTCGTGCAGTTCCTTTTCGTGCGAGGCGATGTCCGTTTCACCCCGCTCTTCGGGTGAGAGCGAGGTGAGGTTATAGGAGTCGCACGCCCGGCGGAAGTAGTCTTCCAAATAACCCGGATGCGCCACTTCCACAACCTCCCAGTCCTTGAAATTCGCCGGGGCGAGGATTTCTTCCCCACTCGGATTCCCGACAAGGTGGGAATAGCTGCAATACCCGTGTCTCTTTCCCCTGAAAAGAAACGCCACCGGCTCGCTTTCCGGGGCATCCACACGCCGCACCATGGTCACACGGTGGGCATTTTCCTTTGTCAATAATGTTGTTTCCATACCTTTCTTCTTGATTATTTGATTGTTTCCGATTTTTATTGTTGCTTTATCCGAGCAGCATGGCCCATTACGGAGGCGAGCCCCACCTCGATACCTATCTGGTATCCGCCCTCGATGGTCGATTCCAAATCCGCCTCGCTTTCGATCAGGGATTCCGAATCATCGGCATAAAGCCTGTACAGGGCAAAGACATCCGCCTCCCATAGCTTCCGGGCATTTTCCGCCGGTACAAGCAGCCACACGAAACCGTCTTCACGGGTTACCTTGACGGCGGCTTCGCCATGGCGCAGGGGCCTCCGTTCCCTGATGTCCAGTGCCGCCGTCCACACAATATACATCAGAGCGTCGTGGCGGCTTTTAACATCGGGGGAATCACACAGGCGGCTGACCGCGTCTTTGAGGGTCCGGAAAGAGTCCGCCATGAACTGCTCCACGACATACGGCTTCCCGGCAATGGCGGAACAGGCTTCGTCTGCCCTGCCTGATTCCGGCACGGCCTGAATATCCTCCTCTTCAAGGAAGATTTCACGGTGCAGGCAGTCCATGTAGTAATATGATTTCATTCCGGTTGTTCTTTAGGGGTGAAAGTGATTCTTGTATGTCCGTCATAACCGAACTTGACCTGCAGCCCAAAGGCTTCGGCATCGCTCGATATGGCACAGATATCCCAGATACTGAGTTCCGCACCACAGGTTATGACGGTATTGTCTTCTGAAATCTGCGGTGACTTGTCTTTCAATGCGGCTCCGCCGCAGATACCGCGCAGGATTACACCACACCGGTGGGTGGATAAGTTGTTTGTTCCCATGGTTCTCCTGTTTGTTTTTCCGTTATTTTTGCCATTCTTTTTTTCTCCTGTTTGTAAAAGCATAGGGGCATTCCGCCCCCATGGTTGTTATTAATTCATATTATTTTGTACTGACTGTCTGTGGCGCCTGTTCCACAAGGGTGTACCGAAGTGCCGGCTTCCCGTTTCGGAATATGGTAAACGAGTTGCCTTGTACCTGCACGTCCTTTGCTTTTGGCCACCAGAGCCACGAGAGTTTCCCACCGCTGAGGAAAGCCACGGCATTGCCCTGTACTTTGCCGACCTCACGTACGCCCATATCCTCGTTGCCTCCGGACAGCCTGACGCAGTGCCAGTTGGAACCGAGTTCCATTTTTCTTTTTACATCTGCTAATGTTCTCATGTGATTATGTCTTGTTTTGATTATTGCATTATACCGCATGTATCCGGCATTTCCGGTTGCAACTTCTGAGATTGTCGGCATATGGCACCGGGTATGACCTGTTCATCCAGTCAGGAAACCCTTCACGGAAGCAGTGTTCCGGAGTCGGGTATTCTTTGCGCAAACGTTTCCTGTGGCGTCTTTTTGTCCTGTTTTCGACGGCATGGGGAACTTTGGGTATCCGTGGCGTATGCCATTTCCCGCCGGAATAAGTTGCGACATATTCCTGTTGCGGTTCGTCATTCTTGTAGCTGCACACCATGACAGCCGGTTTTTCGCTGAGTATCCCGGCATCGGCAAGCCCGCTGAGTGTACCTTTGGCAGCCTTGAAATTTACAAAGCAGCCCAGACTCATGGTACGGTCTGTGGAGAATATCTCTACCATGTTGAAATATATTATAAGTTATCTGTTTCCGGTGTTTCCTTTTACCTCACGTTCCAAACTGGGGATAACAGCGGGACGTAGCTCACCCAGTGAAGGGTGATTTGAAGGCAGCCCTGCTGCACTACGTCAACCGTGTTATGTCGGGGGTGGGAACGGCATCTCACGACGCAAAGAAGTAAATTGTGGAAGTTAAATTGGAAGTGTGGGTGTACGGGAATCGAACCCGTTTTCAGCCAAGACCTGAAGCACCCGTGAATTTAATCCGGCATCTCCCTGTAAAACGGGAGTTATGCTGATGGCGGCATTTTGACCGCAAGTGTTTGTCCGGATGTGCCACGCTGTATAACAATGGCGGTGATACGGCAAATAGCAACATCTTTACTCTCACAAACCACTTTGTTGCAGGATATACCATTGGCATACAGTGATATGTAGACAGTTGGACGGAAAAAGCCCGCAAAGTCGGCACACTGCCATACAATGCGGGCATGTTACCTGCAATTCACCGGAAATTCCAATGAATCAGGCGGCAGTTTTCATATCAGTGGAAGGTTGTTGTCCTGCCGCCTGTTCGGAAACAGCTCCGGCGGTTGTTTCAGCGGTTACTTCAGCAGGCTGTTCTTGGGACTGTCCGGCAGCCGGTTGTTCGGTTGCTTTGTTTCTGCCTGCGTTTCTGCCTTTGCCCTTGCTTTTGGCGCCCGCCTGTTCCGCCACGGTTCCGGCAGTCGTTTCTACGGTCACTGCTGCCGGGACTTCGGCAGGTTGTGGTACCGGTTGTTCCGCTTCTCTTGGCAGCGCCACACGGAAACCAAGCGCATCAAAGGACGCTTTTGCGGCGGCGTGGATAGCTTTCTTGTAGTCACGTGCCGTGCGTTCAAAGTCCTTTTTGGTCGGTACAAGACCGATTTTTGCCCATACGGACTCTTCCAACTCGAAGCGTTTCACCGTTTCACCCTTTTCGGTGCGGAAGATGACGGCACACGGAGTTGTGGCACGGAGTTTCGAGCGGATGCCGTCGTTCGCCTCACGCAATTTGATTTCTTCGGCTTTGACAGCCCAGAAAGTCATCACCACATTTTTCCATACACGGAAAATTTCATCCTGCGTCTTGTCTTTCGGTTCATAATCCGCACCGAAGAACTGTTGGGCGGTTTCTTTTTCATTGCCGTCACGGTCTGTACTTTTGTACACAAGGATCACGCCTTTCAACCCGTTCACCAAATTTACAAACTCTTCTGAATTTAATCTGCTTGTTGCCATAATGATAAAGTATTAGTTACTACGCAAAAGTGCGTATTGCGGGCACTTCCGGAATCGAACCGGAAATCTCACATTGCTGCGAAATGTGGCAGCCATTGCCACGTGCCCATAACCCGCCCATGTATTTCACCCTACATGCGCGGGTTTTAATTCATTTCCGCAACTTTCTTAACGTGCCCTATAGTTTGCTCGCAAAAAAAATACTATATTTGCAATGTTAAATGACAAATACCTGTAACTTCGCATCATGGCAAACGCTCGCTTACTCCAATTTCGACAAGACGTTTCTTTGGCACGTCCCGGATCTTTTCCAATCCGGCAGATAACTTTAAGGTGAGGCATTTAGGCGTTTTGCCGAGCCGGGTATTGCGCATAGCATTGGCATATACATTTACCGGCGTCCCCTATACGGATAGTTTTTACCGTTACCGTGCATTTTATTCCGAGCGCACTGGGCGCAATTATGGCATTATTCTTACACGTCCTTTTTCATACAACTTGCACTCCCAAATTTGCGTGCTTTGTGTATGCGGTCTAAAAACACGTTTTTAGCCGTTCCAACTTGCTACATTGGTTTGTAGTCTTGCTCGGTGTGGTTATTTAACACCCTATTTAATCGCTCCAAAGCGAACAAGCGAATTTTTGATTTTCCAAGCCTCAAAAATAGGTTTCCCACAAAAAAGGCTTTTTGTTTCTCGCTCTTGGCGGTTTGGTCTGTCTGTTTCTTAAATCTTTTTTTTTACTATCTATTTTTTTATTCGTTTTTCTCCGTACTTGTTTGCCGTTTGTTTGGCTTTCGAGTACATGACTATTATAAAACCGTTTTTCAGAACTGCAAAACTTTTTGAGAAATTTTTTTTTGATTGTTTCAAAAACAACCCTTTTGCGAATATGGAACGCACGCACGCGAGGAAGGTTTATAAGTAATTGAATATCAATCAAATAGGAAAAGTGATTTTCTTTGAAAAAAAATTTTTCCTTTGCAAAAATCAAAAAAGCCCCGTTTCAATGTATGTATAAAATCAAAATTTGTTTTGTTTATTGATTATCAGACTATTATCTACTTAAAACGGATAAAATAGGACTGAAAAGTTTTTTTCGCTTTCAATTTGTAAGTAAAGATAATAAAAAAGACGTTTTTAGGCTTACTTTATATAAAAGTAAAACAAATAACTTATTATAAATCAATATAGTAACAATTTTAAAAAGAAACGGGTGGGTGTACTCCAAGGTGCGGATTCGATTTCTATCCTCGGGGCATTTTTCCAAATCCCGTTTTCTAAAACGACCCAATATGGGGCCATGTCATAAAATTGTAAGTAGACGTCAAAAAATATATAGTAACGGGACATGGACTTGCAGCGGATTTAAATACAACCATAACTGTTATTCAGGTATTTATAAGACATGCCAAGCCACAGATACAAATACTTCCGGTTTTCATGGATATACAGACTTTCAGAAGACTTTCGTTTCTTGCGGGTAAGGCCGGTTTTGGGGAATATCGGAAATGGAGGCATAAATATATAGTGCCAAAGTACTCCGGCTCTTGGTGTATATTCTTAATTGTACCGATAAGAAACGGCTTGTTGAATCCTGTAAAACAGCATGTTAAAAAGGGATTCCCATCGGTAAGGATTACAATGTAACAGCCTATTTATTAACCATATAGAATATATACAGTAATGCATGTGTATGAGTTTTGACTTTTTTGTATGTTTTTTGTGTTTTTGTATAAGAATCTTGATAATTGGTATTTAAACGCCTGTCTTTTTTGATGGATTTGTGTATATTTGCCATAATTTTTCTCTTATGTATAAAATATGGCTTTTGAATGTTACAGGAAGGAAGCGAAGAAAAGGATGAATAATGAAACCATATCGTAGAAAGGATATCAGGAATATTCCGGGCAAACTCTGCATAAGCAAGGGGGTGGTCGTGTTCAATGAGGCAACATTGGAGACGGGGCTTGTGGGGGATGTTTCCGGCGAGTGTATTTCAGTCCCGGTCAGGATGACAGCGGACAGACAGCTTCTTACGGACGATGTCGTAATGCCCCTGAAAGATTGCCGGGAAGCGGATATGGAACAGAAGATTGCGGTACAGCGTCTGTTGAACAAACGGCATCTGGTATGGGACAGGCGCAAAGGCGCATTGTCGGAATCCATGTACATACCCAAAGACGGGCAGCAGGTGAAAGTGAGTCTTTTGGACGGGCATGTCATATTGGGGGCGTTCAAGGAGATCGACAGGAAAGGAAATCTTGTGCTGTATTGCCTGATGGAGGAGGACGGTACCCTGCGTCATTCGCTGCATGAGGAAATCGGCGTTGCGGAGAATTGGCAGATTACCCCGATAGGAACCAGTGCCCGCAGCCGGTTTGCCGATGCGCTGCACCGGGAAGGGATTGTGTGGAACGGACGGCTGAAACGCCTTGAACCGCTGGAAATACGTATTAACCGTGGCGGGAAATACTATTACCTGAATGATGTCCTGGAAATTTGTGAATGCAGGGACAGCAGCCGGCTGTCAGACAGAAAGCGCTTGGAATGCGGCAACTATTTCAGGGAGCGTAAGGATGCCGAACTGGTGTGTGACTGTGTGCGTTCCATCGTCAAGCTGAACCGGGGCAAGGATGTCAGGCGATAAGCACGACAGCAGGGGTAGAATATTATTTTATCGTTCTCTCCTTTAGGAATCTGAAGGGGGAGCAGCCCTTTCTTTTTTTGGTTCTTTCCCTTATAAAAACAAAAACAGACGGCGATGCCGTCTGACATCCATTTGTTTCTTTTTTGGTATCTTTTTTCTTTGCTCCAAAGAAAAAAGTACATCTACCATCTTCTTCTTGTATAATACTGCTTATAGTATTGTTGCTACATTTGTAACACCCCTCGTCTCAGTCATCCGGTACATTTGTATCATCTTCAAGGTAAAAAAACGGGGCGTCCGGGGCTTCTCTCCCTGGCGCCATATTTTGTTTCAAATTGACATCTGTTGTTTGTCGCATATGGATACGGACATAAAAAAACAGACGGCAATGCAATGATACCGTCTGTTATTCTTCCATGTGCCTCTTTTCAGGGCGGACATGTTCCGTGCTTTTGTCCGTTCTCCTTCCAGCGGTAAACCTCCTTGTCAGAGACGGACATCACAGTTCTTTTTTCCACATCAAACACCTGCCGGCAGAATGCCTTGGTACAAAAGGATGTTTTCAGTTCCGCCAGTATTTTCACGAGTCTGTCATAAGCGCACATATCCCAGAGATAGTCATACATTCCGCCAAGCGGAACCCGTTTAAGCAACCCCATGCATGTTGCCTTCTTCACGCATTTATCAAAAAGGCGCGAACCGATCTCCATACTCTCCATATGATATCGTTTGCTACGCAAAGTATCATATCCCTTCTCCCGCAGACGCGTGCGTTCCGCCATGTACACCATGAATATGACCTCTTCCGGTGAAAACGCTCCCAGCAGTCCGCTGAAGCATTTCAGAAACGGTATCACGGCCGTTTTTTTTTCATTATGCCCTTTCATGGCGCGCTATTTCCCGGACACGTCCGTTTGTGAATTTCCCGTTTCATCATCCCTTATTGCGGGATTGACATAGAAGTGGCATATTTTGCCGTTTCGCATCGGTTTATACACGGAGTAACCCAGTTTCCTGGCATAACGTCCCACGGAAACCCGGTTGGCGAACTTGCCGGTATGTTCCCTCAGGTGTGCCGCCATCTCTTCGACGGTCATTCTGCTTTTTAATTCCATATCATTGCTTTTATTTGGTTTCATGGTAAGGATAGCCATGACTGGTGCAAATTGTTTTCAATTGATATGAATTGATAAAAGACGGCTCCATGAAATCGGCGCGGAGGAATTAACGGGTTATATCTTTGCATCATTCACGGAGCCGTCTCCTGACTATTTCTCCATCAGCCGGCAGGTCTCCCGTATCGTACCGGCATTCCGTTCGTCCAGCCCCACTCCCCGGCCTCGTTCCAGGAGAGTGATTGGCTGGATTTCAGGTTCTCCTTTGTGATGGTGTGTATGACGGTTTTCCTACCGTAGGTTTGAATCCGATGGAGTGCAGCCCGTATAAGCCGTCCCGGAAAAATGTACATCTTCCGGCGTACCAAGACACGGGGTGCGGCATTGCTGCCGGCATAGCGGACAGCGGCATTCCACCGGAGTCCTTCCTGTCTTGCGGATTATCCGCTGTAATGCTGTCTCCATCGTTATGCACCCGGTAAATGGTATTCCGGATTCTTTTTCCGCCATAACTCTATGATGCATTCACGGCCAGCCTGCGTCCAACGTTTTGTCGAACCGAAGGTATATACCTTTCCCCGGCTGTTCTCCCATGTGTAGGGGACATCACATTGCCATGCCCGGCAGGAGGGGAAGACCACCCACTGCCGTTTTTCGTACTTGCAGATTCCTTCCTCGGCAAGAAACTGATGCAGCTGTCGCGGGGAGATACCGAGCTCGTCGGCGATACGTGTACTCTTGAACCACTCCCTGTTCTCGATGAACTCCTCGTAGAAGACAATTTTGGGCATGGAGTCGCGCACCACTTTCCGTAGTTCCCGGATCAGTTCCTTTGCCCCCTCCATGTCTTGTGGCATAGGACAATCCAGACAAGGCATATTGGGTGGCGCCGGCTTCGGATGTTCACGAATGGCGGGCGTCGGGCGTCTCATGGACAGTTTTTCAATAGCTTCACCACACCATTCCGCCAGGGACAGGTCTTCCGGTGCGACCCACCGGGCCAACGGTATGACAAGGGGGGATTCCAGCCAGGTCGCTCCATGCCCACGTCCACGCGTGGTGAAGATTTGCGACTCATACTTTCCGGTACGTCCGTTACCCGCCAACTCCCTGCGGAGCATATCTGTAGAGGCAATGCGGAGCCACTCGGATGGTATCTTCCCGAAATGCATCGTGATCTGTGTGGCGTTGATCATCAGTTTGTCGCCGATGCGCCGGAATGTGACAGGAAACCCTTCCTTGAAATGAAGGATTATGTCATTCCGGGCTGCGGCGTGCCGATCATCAGACTCCTGTTCCAGAAGTTGGTTGCCCCATGCCTCCAATTCGTCGAGTATGTCGCGGGGTATAATAGTCTCCTTGCACACCATACGCAAAAGCCTGCGCATATCAACGGGCCGGAAACTCCACTGCTCCCGTCCGTTCTTCCGGAAACTGATCCTCAATGCCGTCGGGCAGATGCGGGTGATAGCCCCGTCTTCAAGCAGCTCGCTACGTTTAAGTATGTTACATACGTCCATGGCACAGATGTGCAGATGGCCGCTGTGGTCTCGGGAAACCCGTATGTTCCAGTCCCGAAACGGAATGTTCCTATTCTCTCTCATTGTCATTTCCTCCTTTCTTCCTGTTGTCAGATTTATGTTTATTTTCAAGCAAGGCCCGCTTGTGGGCCATTTTGCGTACCGGATAGTATGTACGTTTTTCACCGCAAAGGGCATCATAATCCTTCAGCATCAGCGTGCTAAGGTCGGACAGTTCGATCTCGACATCCGGATGCAGATGTCTGAAATAGAGCCCTCCGCTGCATACGTACTTGCCCGTGCAACAAAATGAAATGGCCTGCAAGTTGCCTTTTGTCAGTTCCGCCGCACTATGCAACGAGCGCGTAATGGCGACAAGAACCTGTGCCCCGTTGAAAATGAGCACCATTTTCGGCCGTTTAAATGTACTACGTCTCATGTTGTCCTAATATTTGCGTTAATTCCTCCTTTGTAAATCTAAGGCAGGCAGTCTGTACCAGCCAAGTGTCTGAAACGGTAAATCCACCGGACAGCAATTCGGACATGCGCTCCAGAAGGTAGGCACCGAATGCAGGATCGATGTAAACGACAAATAATAGAGCCAGACATTCATCAATTAACAGATGTCCCGACGCCTCGTCACGGATAATCATATTCTCCTTGTCTATTCCGTAAACATCCGTCAGCGCTGTTATCCAATGATGGAAAGAGGCGCGGAAGTCACGGACGTTGTGCCGGCATGCGTCTCCTCGGACCCGGATAAAATGTGTTGCGTCGAAATAGACCGGTCCGTCCTCCTGTGACGTTCCAAAAAGCAAATCGGGGAATTCCCTGTACCGGACTGTCCGGCAGGAAATCTTTTCTTCTTTCATGTTCTTTTTTCCTTTGTTTTCAATTTTGTATTCAACATTGTGCAAATATATATCTTTTTATGGTGAAATATCACAAAAAACAAGACTGTTTTTTTGTTTTCATTCAATTAATTATCGTTGATAATAAGCAGTTTACATAAAATTTAAATCGAAATATCTATATATTTAGTTGTGTTATTTCGTTTTGCAAATCAAGCATTAAGAAGCTTGTTTTTCATATACTTTTTTTTGTACAAAACTTCTCTCCTGCCTGCGCTCTATTCTTTAGGTAAAAAAGCAAAAAAATATGGTGACATCGGACAATTCATTCAACGGGGAGCTTTTGGAGAGCATATTCAGGACCTCCAAGAAAACCATTCAGGAGTATGTCCGCGAAATCGAACGCAACAACCGCTACCGTTCATGCCGCCAGGATATAAGTTCAGGATACATCCTTGATGACCGTGCCAGGCTCATTGACTTATACGAGGCCTGCCTGCAACAGGATGCGCATATACGGTCGGTGGTCGAGACTTTGGAGAGCCAGATACTTGGTGACCGTTATATGCTTGCGCATGTGAACGGGAAAGGGAAATATACCAAAGACGTGGTGAACTCGCAAAAGATACAGGGCTCGCAATTTGACAAGATAATCAAGGGTATCGTGGAAGCCAAGCTTTACGGGTATACTTTACTCGAAATCATGCCGTATGTTGATTCCGGAACAGGCAGGCTGGCGGAAGTCAACATCATCGAACGGCGCAATGTACTGCCGGACCAGAGAGTCGTATTGAAAAGGCAGGGGCTATGGGAGCCGCATTGGGATTTGCGCAATCCGGCCTACCACCGTTGTTATGTGCTGGTGACGTCGGGGGACCTTGGGCTTTTTTCTGCCACAACGCCATTGATACTCGCCAAAAAGTTCACGGTGGCCAATTATGTTAACTTCTCCCACACCTACGGACAACCGATCATTCATGGAAAGACGGTCAGTGAGAGCAATGCCGACCGCAAACGGCTGGCCGGTGAAATAGCCAATGCGGCACAGAACAAGGTCGTGGTCACCGGCATCGAGGATGAGGTGGACATCAAGACCTTCACCATGTCCAATTCGGAAAAGATATATACCGGACTGATTGACTTTGTCAACAAGGAGGTTGCCAACCTTGTGCTCGGCTCCGAGTCCATGGCCGGAGGAATGCAGTCGTATGTGGGTTCGACCAAGGCGCATCAGGACATTTTCCGTGACCGTATCGAGGTTTACCGCAGATATATCGAGAATGTCATGAATGAGGAGATAATCCCCCGGCTGGTAGCCATCGGATATATTCCTGCAGGACTGGAATTCAGGTATTCAAACCGGATAGAGATGAATAACGAGGACCGTATCAGGCTCTATTCGCTCATTACTGAAAAATACGAGGTCGCGGCTGACGAAATCGAGAAGGAGTTCGGAATCAATGTGGGCAGGCAGCTTAATGCCATCCCGGCTATGGGGCTTGAAGCGGATGGCGGCCGGTACATTCCCGGCCATAACGACCGTGGTATCATGTCAGACGAAGAGTATTTCCGGCGTTACGGGCATCCTCGGGGGAGTAAGGTTGAAATTTTTTTGCGGGGAACGGAGTGATGGCCCGGCTTCCGTTCCCAAACGGTGTTCCATATGGAGCTGTCAGGGCGTCCGCTTCTCAGGAATCCGGTACGGAAAAGGAGTACCGTGTCATATTTGAGGCATTCCGCAGGTTCATTCTCCACTACGAAAACAGTGCCGAACGCCTCGATATTATGGAGGATATCATCACTTTGCGTGCTTCTTTCTTGATAGACAGAGCGTTGACAGGTTTACGTATTGACCTGGACCATGCATTGGAGATTCTGAGAAACCATAATGACTTTACGACGGAGAGAGAGCGGCTGCAGCGTGATATTCTCATCGCTGCCATAGACAACCTGGTTGATTTTGCGGCGGCCGAAGAGTATGCGATGTTCAAGGATATGCCTGAAACAGTGGATGAGCGGGATATGGAGGCATACGGAGAGATATGTCACCGGTATAACTTTATTTATGCGGAGAGAGAGAACAGCCAGGTGCTTTTCGCCGCTTCGATGGCGGCATGGTGGCTCACAGTGGATACGGACACGGTGCTGACCTATGTGACGCAGGGAGACGAACGGGTACGGGCGTGGCATCTGTCCCTCGAGGGACTCTCGTACCGTAAGTCGGAATTCCCGCCGGAGTTGATACCGCCCATTGAGTGGGGATGCCGTTGCTATCTGGTAGCGGACGGGTTCGCCGCAGTACGGGCTGCACTGCCCGTTCCGGAAAATTGCAGGAAGAGGATTGATCCTGTCTTCTGGGAGAGCCTGGCCACGGGCGGACGCATTTTTTCCAGGGCACACCGCTATTTCGACATGCCGCTGCCGGAGCACATGACTAAAATTGTAAAACGGATAAAAGAAAAATTTCATGCAAAAGATAACACTCGATGAATTTTGCGCCCATTGGGTGAGGGAAAGGGAAAAGGGAGGCTGGGATCCGTTCCTGCCCAGCCGTCTGGCGGGTAACACGTTTGATTTTGCCACCGAGGCCGGACAGTACAGCCGGTGGCAATTTCTTGCCTCCTTTCCCTCGGGAGGTTTCTGCGGCGGCACATGGACGCCACGTACCTCCCGTTGGGGGCGGAAGTTTACACATCCGGTCATGAATGACATGGGAGCTCTTGCCGCAGGTATCAAGGGAGAAGCGGACAGGACCGATATCAGGGGGCGGCGCAGCGACGGTAGCTGGATATTCCGTAAAGGGGCCCGCTACTCAATATGGACTACCGAGAAGAGCATTCCGGTCAAAGGCAAACGGGGACGTAACAAGAACCGCTACGGGCATTATGCCGCCGTACACAATACCGACCCGAAATTTGGCCTGTACACTGTGAACCAGCATTCTGCACGGCGTCCCGTACACCGCCAGTTCATCGGTTTCTCCCCGAAGATAGAGGATTACATCGCTGATAACTTTATGGATATGATTTTTAAAGGATTTCCGGGCGTATGATAAAGGACAAGCATTCCGTAAGGCAACCGCATCAACCGGCTCCCGTGCAGGAAAGCCTGCCGGAAGAAGTGTCTGAAAATCCGTTTGTGAACATGTATCAGGCGGTGAAGCGGGCCATACAGACCATAAGGGAGGATCCGGACGATCCGCTCTCACCTCCCTTTTTCAAGACTATAGCCATTGACAACGGACAGTTCGCCCGTATCGTACGTGGGGAAAACACGGAATATGAGACCCTTTTTCCGGCCGTCTTTATCCATTTCGTCAACGTGAGGTACCTGGTGCAACAGCAGAGAATCGGCGAAGGACGCGCCACCATGCGTGTACGCTTCATTCTTAATACGCTCAACAATGGGGACGAGGATAGGGAGTGCGAGTCATTCATCGTATTCCAGAGGCTGAACGTGGCCATTCAGGATGCCAAGAACAGGGAATCCGCCCTTAATGAACGGTGTAACCTGACCTATTTTGACATGCCGACAACCACCAATATGCTCCAGGCGTATTGGGTGGACTATGAGGTATGGTTCCGGGAGTCTTCCGCATGGAAATACAGGGATTGGATAAGACGCTATCTGGTCATGCCGCCTTTCACGCAGCATGGCGATGCGCCGCAGCATGACGGCGGCGGGCACGGATATCACCCTGAACCGGGCTATGATAAGGTGACCGGATTCAGTCGGGCGGTGGAAACAGACGTACATGACGGAAACAAGGATGACATTTCCGGCATTTGATGGTTGGGGCTTTGCACATTCACGATATGGATATCCGAAGGGGTAGCCCGGCACTTAGTCTGTTCAAGTAATGCATGGTCATTTTTCGATTAAATGTCATTATTCCGGAAGGTAAGTCCCGCTGCCATATCCCAATGTCTTATAAAATGATCTTGAAGTTACGTGGAGTGCAGATGGAACAGCCTGTCCGGTACTGTTTTCAACCCATAATCTTGCTTGACGCCTACTCTTCCATAAAAAGAAAAACATGAGTACAGAAGAATTGCTATATGTGGTGGGTGAAGCAAAAACGGGTGAACCTTCCGTTATCCGTTTCTTCGGCCGCATAACGGAAGAAACCACCTCCCGGTTCAATGACGAGTTCGACTTTCTTGAAAATATTATCCGTCCCTCCTGTATCCGCGTGTTAATCAATTCGGAAGGTGGCAGTGTCCTTTACGGCATGTCCACTTATTCCACCATCGCCAATGCCAAAGTGGACACCGAATGTGTCATCGAGGGTGTGGCGGCGTCAATGGCTTCCGTTATCTGGGCTGCGGGCAAACGTTCCCTTATGAGGGACTACGCCATTTTAATGATCCATAATCCTATACTGCCGGACAATGACGGGGAGGAGCCTTCGGACATGCTGTTGGCTTTCACCTGGCAGATAGAAACGATTTATCGAAAAAGATTCGGTTTGAATAAGGAGCATGTGCGCGCCATTATGGACGGGCAGGCCGGCAAGGACGGGACTTATTTTGATGCGCAGGCTGCCGTAAAAGCGGGCATCATTCCATCAGAGAACGTTATTCGTACATCGAGGCAGCTCTGTCGCAAAGTACATGACGAGATCGCCGGACTGGCGGACATGGCGGCCATTCAGGAGTTGATGGACCGTGTCAGTAAGGGGAATAAACCTTTTGAGGATATTTTTCCTACTCTTACAGAAACAGAAAACGATATGACAAACGAAAACAAGACACAAGGTTTTGAATATGGGGCGATTGCCGCCTCGCTGGGCATGAAGGACAGAGAAGTCAAGGACGTGATGGCCCGTATCTCCGAACTGGCAGCCATGGAACCTAAATACAATGAGGTACAGAAAGCCCTGAGTGACGCACAAACGGTCATTGCCGGCAAGGATGCTGCAATCCGGAACTTGCAGAAGGATCTGTCCGCTGCCACGGCGCGTCTCTCCACTTACGAACAAAAGGAGAAGGACGAGAGGACATCCCGCATCGAAACGCTGGTGGAGAACGCCATTGGCGAAGGCAAGATTGACCGTGAGGCAAAAGCGCAATGGGTGGAGATGGCGGAGGCCAACTTCGAGTTGGCGGAAAAAACACTGGGTTCCATCCCCGCGCGTGAGATCATCTCCAAAGAAATCGCCAATGATCCGGCCAACATCCAGGCCACGGCGGAGGCGAGCAGGACGGCCGAGCAGATGATGGCCGAGAAGGTGGCCGAGGTGGTCGGCGCGGATTTCAAGTTCCGTAAACTCTGACAGGCAGACATCCGATCTTAATTGACATGCCGGAGGCCGCAGGGCCTCGCGCGGAAACACAAGTATCCGCCAGTCGGCCAAGTTTCATATTCCAACGGAAAAACTTAAAACGACAATGGCCGATACAGTAAATTTTCTTCAAAATGGATATAGCGGTGAGGTTCTTGAGGACCTGCTGACCTATACCGTGCAGGGTAATGATACGGTTCGTGAAGGACTGATCCATATCAAGACTGGCATCCAGCACCGTTATACACTCCCTGCCATCAAGCTGGGCAATATCATTCAGGACAATGTGCCAACCCCACAGCCCATTCACGGTTCCAAAGGGGATGACGGCTCGAACGAGTACCAGTTCACCGAACGGTATCTTGAGCCCTCTGATTTTATGGTTTACCTTGAGTTCAACCCCCGGGACTATGAAAAGTACTGGCGTTTCGCACAGCCGGAGGGCAATCTTGTATTCCGGGAACTTGACCCGAAAATCCAGGCCACGATGCTTCGCCTGCTCATGGACAAAAAGAACGAGTACATCGGTAATGCCATATGGACCTCCGCACGTGGCGGAGATACGGCAGCAAAAATTACTGCACCGGAAGGCTGTACGAAAATTGGCGCCAACAAGGAGAAGTATTTTGACGGTGTTGTTAAACGCATCCTCGACAATGTAAGCTCTAAGGACACACAGGTAGTTGCCGGCGGACAGTGTATCGTTTCGGGAACGACCGAGCTGACAGACGGTGCGGCAGTGGAAGCGGCTCTTTATGCGATGTGGAAAAAATGTCCCAAACAAATCCGCAAGAAGACATCCTTGGCCTTTGTGGTCGGATGGGATGCCTGGGACGCGTATGACCAATACATCTCGGACAAACAGGTCAAATACTCCGAAAACACCGAGGTCAACCGCTATCGCTTTAAAGGCAAGAGGATTATCCCGATCGTGGGAATTCCCGAACATACGATGGTGCTCGGAGAGTTTTCCACCGGGATGGACTCCAATCTTTGGATGGGGGTGGATTATGCCAACGATACGGATATTCTGAAAATTGACCGGTTGCAGGCCAACTCCGAACTGTTCTTTTTTCAGATGCGCATGAAAATGGACGTGAACATTGTCCGTCCCGCAGAGATCGTGGTGCATACCGCCTACAAAAAGAGCGAATAACACACCTTTCTTCATTTTTCAATATCCACCCGGGGAGCGGAGGTCAGAGCCCCGTTCCCCTTTTTTATTCCACTGGCATGGCAAAAAAAATAAATACGGAGGAGGAACCTCAAAAAGAAGGCAACAAGGTTGCCGCACCGGAACTTCCGGCGGAAGCAATACCGGAAATGTCCGAGAAAATACCCGCTACGGTTGAAGACAAACGGCCCGTCCCGGCTGAAAAGACAGGGAATACGGAGGACGAGGTGGCAGACCCGTATATACTGGCCCTTTTGAAAAAATTCCCTGCATATCCGTCCCTGTATATCGACAGGCATGGTGGGACCTATACTCCGGACACGGCGGCAACTGTCAGAGGCCGGGCTGTACTTTACAAAAACCCTTTTTATAACGGACTTAAAACAAAACCATAATGGCACTCGGCAATGTTTTTATCAAGGATGTGGACGGCAATATCCCTTACGACACCGGTTCTTCCAACGAGAAGGTGACGGGATTATTGTTTGATATTTCCCTTCAGTCCACACTCTTTACGGAAGGGTATGGCAAAACCAATGAAACGAAGCTCAAACCGGGGGATGTATGCTACATCACCACATTCAAGTCCGCCGTTAAAGATTTCGGTATCGTTGAGCGTGTGACGGCTACCGGCGAGGAGGAGATGAACGTCAATTTTCTGCATGGCATTCCTGCCTACCATATCCGTGAGTTTTTCCGGATGTCAGGCAATCTGAACGGTTCGGGAAAACTCTATGTGATGTTTGCCGACTGTTCTGCGAACTGGGACGCACTCGAAATCATGCAACGTGCCGCCGGAGGCATGATCAACCAGATAGGAATTTGGACGGAACAGCCGCTGTGGAAAGCCAACGGGACTTCCGGAGTGTATAATCTCAACCTGGTAAAGGGACTTAATGATGTGGCTGTAGGGCTTGCCGGACAGAACCAACCCCTGTCAATCATACTCTCCGCCAATCCTTCCAATACTGGGGCGGATACGACTGCGGGGCGTCAGATTGACTTGAATAAAATTCCTTCATGTATCTGTGAATCAAGCCGTATCAGCTGTATATTCGGCCAGGCGCATCACGAAAGGATCTTCACGATGCAGATGCGCAACAAGAACCACACGCCGGTAGGATTCTTGGGCGCGGTCATGGGCGCCATTGCCAAGGCGAACGTCCATGAATCTATAGCATGGGTCAAACAGTTCAACCTCTTCACGGATGATTTTCAGGAGATAGAGCTGGGGTTCGGTGATATCAGTCTTGACGAGGCGGAGGAGCATTTTATCAGCCTGAACCGGTATGAGTCGTTGTCCCCGTCACTGCTTGACGAACTTGATGACAAGGGCTATATTTTTCCCATCAAGTATGCCGGCCGTGAGAACGGTATTTATATTTCAAAGGACCGGACCTGTTCAACGGGCGATTTCCGCACCATCGCAAGGAACCGTACTATCAACAAGAGCCGTCGTGCCGTGCGTGCCGCACTGTTGCCGTATGTGAATTCCCCGCTGATGGTCAATCCTTCAACCGGGTTCCTTGCCCCGTCGAAGATTACGGCATTCAAGACGCTTATCGGGGATATATTGGCCAAAATGCAGGCAGCGCAGGAAATTTCAGGATATGCTGTCACTATCGATCCGAACCAGAATGTACTGGTGGACGATACGCTCCGCATCTCCTATGTCCTTGTGCCTGTCGGAGTGGCTGTAGGGATTTATGTAGAGGAAGGACTTTCATTAACCGCAAACAAATCATAGAAAATGGCAATAATTAACAATGTGGCATATTCGTGGTCTATGATAACCCTGTCATCGACCGCCCTGGGAATTGACGAGGGATCCACGACCCTTGAAGGTGTATCCGCTATCAAATGGTCGAAAAAACGTAAGGTGGAAAGTAACTATGGCATGGGTGGAAAACCTGTCAGTCGTGGATTTGGAAACATTACCTATACGGCAAGTATCACAATGGACTATGCCACGCAACAATTGTTGCGTTCAGTCTATGGCTCGTTGCTCGAAATCGGTGAGTTCGACCTGATCATCAGCTTTGCCAACCCCATGGCCAGTGATGATTGGACGACCACAACGGTGACACTCAAAGGGTGTATCTTTACGGAGGACTGTCTTGAATCGCAGCAGGACGATACCAACATCACGCATGAGTTCGACTTGAATCCGTTTGATATCCAGATAGGTAACGGCGATACAATCTGACTTGTCATGAATGTGACCTTTGAAGGAAAATCTTCCACCGGAAAAAATGAATGGCTTACACCTCCTTATTTGCTTGACAGGTTGGGAGAATTCGATTTGGACCCGTGCTCACCGGTAAACCGTCCATGGAATACGGCGAGGCATCACTACACCGTCGGGGATGACGGGTTACGGCAGCCATGGTTTGGACGGGTGTTTTGTAATCCTCCCTATGACACGCCACTGATTGTCCGCTTTATCCGTAAATGTGTGGAGCACCGGAATGCTATTGCGCTCACTTTTGCCCGCACGGACACCCGGCTGTTTCATGAACTGATATTCCCTTATGCGGACACAATACTTTTCATCAGGGGGCGGCTCAGGTTCTATCATGTCACCGGAGAGCAGGGAGGCACTGCCGGGGCGCCATCCTGCTTGATCTCCTTCGACAAAGAAAATACTGCCGTTCTGGAAACCTGCGGTATCGAAGGAAAGCTGGTATACCCCAAGCTTTTGTAACCGGTTACCGGTTCTCGACTCGGGAACCGACCTGTTTGTGGGAAGTATAATTCCGGCAAATAAATCGGTTGTGTCTATGGCAGGATTGTTCTTTTTTAATATATACTGAAAGCTATGTCCCCCTCATTGATAGAGATATATCTCATCTGGTTGCAAACATATCGGGTGTGGCCGATAACCTTGTTTATAGTACGGTAGAAATATCCACGAATCCAATATTCTATCGGTCTGTTTGCTGTAAAATCACCCGATTGAATAGGCAATGCATCGGCTTCATACTTAGAGAGCCACCGCTAAATAAGCAGATGGCTCTTATTACCTGCAAAGATAAAGAATCTTCATTTATAGATTTTCAGAAGCACTGTTCTCGATCTGTATTGTATTCCTAATCTCGATATCATTATGGGCATAACCTCTGATTGCCAGCAATTTCTTACATTCATTATAGATAACACCTCTTTTCTTAGGATCTTTTATAGTCACTATCAAAACAACCTTTTGCGATATGTCTGTTCCGTCCAATTCTCTGGATACCTCAGCTGCTTGTCTATAAAGTCCTACAAGTTTCAGTGCCCACTTTTTCTCTTGTTGCAATATATTCCTCTTATTGGCAGGTGTCATGTCGCCCAATGACACATGATACTTCTTAATCGGTTGATACTTGTTTCCTTTCTCAATAAGAATCCTTTCATTCGCTTTTTCCGCCTTAAAGGCAGCTTTCTTATAATACAAGTCATTCAATACATTGGCAGAATCCTTGGACATCCTCTCTTCATTCCTCATCATTGATGATTGTGAAAGATCTGCATGGTCAACTTCCGTAAACGTCTCTAAATAAACATCCACCTGACTTTGACAATATTCGCTTCCCTGACTTGCTATCAATACAGGATCAACAGCCAGTGTAACAGTAATATCCCCATAGTAGTATCCTTCATCGTCAACCATACTCTTCGGAAAAGGAAAGTCCAGCGACTGGACATCTATACCCTTATCCATTGTATGACAGAATATCATCGTACTTTCGTCAGAATCGTTCAATAATATGTTGTCCAGGGTGGCAGGGAGACCAAACCCCATCTCGTATTTGAAATTATCCGTTGATTTAGCTATATTTGAAGGATAGAAAGCATTATGTATTAAAATGGCACGAATCAGTAACGGATTAAAAGGAACGCCTAACCGATATTGAATATTTGCAGCCAACGATGCGATTCGTGGTGTGGAAAAGCTGGTTCCACTACACATACAGAACTGCCTGCCATAAATAGAAAAAGCAGAAATGTGAGTATCCCAGTTTCCACCATAATGGACAAGATCAGGCTTGGTATGATTCTCCACCCCTGGGCCAATACGAGAAAATGGACTCCTGTCATTTTCCTCTGCGTCCCGTTCCGTCGTTTTTGCATGAGCTATCGAACCGACCACAAGGCTCATGACAGAATCCGCCCCTTTGTTCAGCCGGAATGATTGACTGGTATCGGCTGGATTGTCAATATTTCCAGCAGACTTGCATATCAATATATTGTATTGCTTTTGAAGGCTGTCCAGCGCTACAGCCAGATCAGAAAAACGATTGTCTTCTATCTGGGCATTTATTCCTTGTGACAAGTTCCATACTTTAACGTCAGAATGGCGTCCCACCGCTTGCTGTATGTTCATCACCAGTTCATTCTCATAAATCCGGGTCTGACCATTGATGATACAGCTAAGTATCTTGCAAGGTCCGCATTGTGTCAAGTCTCTTTTTTCCAAGAAATCACCATAATTGATGATACTGGCTACAGCCGTCCCATGCCTTCTATCTATTTCATCAGGCAGTAGATCAGCTACATTTTCTTCTTTCAACAGCCACGGACGCATATATCCTATGTCTGTCACACCGGAATCAAGCAAACCTACTATGGGATAATCCTGTCCATCCTTAGGGAGCATTATCTCTATTTCACTATCTTCCGGTTCCGGAGCCGCCTGAAATTCGATAGTCGGCATTTTTCTGACAGACAGCACGCCATCCATTCCAACAAGTTCACCGGCATTCTCCCTGGAGATATTTTTCAACTTGAATAATCGCAGTTCACTCGCATAGTTTAATTCTTCGACTTCGACATTATTCTTATTGCAGAAATTAAGCAATAACCTCTTGGAGCGTAGATTCATCTCCGAATTTAAATAATCGACTAACTGAACTTTCAAGACTTCAGCAGATTCAATGGAAGTGTCGGTTATAGGAACATATTTAGTGATGTCCGCAACGGCGGCCAATCCTTTTTGCAGATTCTTGCTGAGATTCTTGTTTTCCGGATTAAATTTCTCAGCAATCGCCTTTAAATCGGCTCTTGTATCTATTTTAACAAGCAGTTTACCAATGTCAGTCGTACCCAAGACATTACGCTTTTTGTTCACATCCACCATGGAATGTATGGCGAACCTATGCGATTTCGCTGTAGCTTCCTTGTTGATATCAACTATAGTCAGGATTGGCAAAGATGTTTCATCCCGTTTTTCAAAGGCATGTTCCAGTTCGGCTATGTGTGCATTGACCCGAAGAATATTGGCTCTTATATTTTCCTCGTTGACCCATTTAGGTAGCCTGGATCCTCCGCCGCCTTCCGTTAGAAACTGGTCCCGTTCCCCACGGAAATGTACTTGTTGAATAGGTAATGTTTTTGACATCTTCTTTATCTTATTTTTTGTCCGACAATGCATTACGCACCTGACGTATGCTGATATTCAACATTTTTGAGATTGTATTCTGTGTAACTCCATAGGTATTGAGGTACACTATAAAATTATCCATAGGTTCATCTTTACCTCCAAATTCGTAAATAGATGCCAGAATCTGTTCATAGTTGATTTCCTTGCTGCCATCAATAATGCTCTTGACTTTCAGTTTGGTTAAAATCGTACAAATGTCCGAAGGGGACAGATCGGCCATGAGTTCAGATATAATCTTCATTCGGTTTTCGTCTTCAAGAATCACACTTTTGAAGCCCTTCAATGTATTTCTGACAATCTGCTTTCTACTGTCTTCATCAGGCAGGCCCACCTCAAGCCTTGTGTAGAAACGCCTCCATACGGCCTTGTCAAGCAGGTCTGGATGATTGGTAGCTGCTATCAGCACAGTGGATGGTGACATTGAATCAATATTCTGAAGAAGACTGTTTATCACACGTTTAAGTTCTCCCAATTCATGGTTGTCATCACGAGCTTTAGCCAGAGCGTCGAACTCATCAAGCAAAAGAATGCACGGCATACTGTTGACATAAGAGAATATCCTGCTTAAATTCTTCGCCGTACTACCCAATAATGAAGACACAATAGCATCAAGGCGGGATACCACCAATGGGAGTCCTGTTTTCTCACTGATGTAATGGGCAATGGAAGTCTTTCCACATCCCGGTGCGCCATAAAGCAGCAATGATTTCCTGATATTCAAGCCCGCCAGTTCCAATTCTGTATCATTCTTTATCAGTTTAATGAATTCCTCCACCTGCTTCTGTACCATATTTGATAATACGATATCAGCTCTGTTCGAGTTCTCCGGAACAATTTCCACTATTTGTAATTTACTGTCCATGTCCAGTGGAACCATGCGCATAGCATCAGCTGTAGCAACATTCTTATGCGTGGACGATTCTATCTGTTCAACTATACACTTAGATAGCTGAACATCTCCGTCGGCTTTCAGCCTCTCAGCCAAACGTATTGCGTAATTGATGATTTTTCGTTTGTCATTCGCCAATCCGCCTTCAATGATTCTTAATATATCTGTTGACATCTTACTGCTTATCGTTTATTTCGATACAAATATAGTATGACTTTTTCTATTATTAGTGTAAAATCAAAGATTTAACCCATAATTAACACAAATCGTAATATATAAAACACAAATCGTAATAATAATCAGAATTATCGTAATATTTAAGTAAACTGCCATTACGGGTAATAACATAAAAGTACTCTCGAGTTGCTTCAATGATTGTTCTTCTGTGCCCCCCTCTAACTCCTGCCGACTTGAAAAAATCAGCATTAGGCAATTCCTCTTTGACAACCTCACAGAAATCGTCAACATCTTTTTTGAGAGTATCGGGCACCATATAAGTGCCTGTCGGGGCAAGCATTGCGACCGGTCTGAAGACATCTTTCCTATGTTTGGCAATATGCCTGCTGTCCACCTGTTATCCCTTGTTTTTCCGTCCGATCATTCCCGGAAAAATCTTGTATTTCAGATAGATAATGGTTTCAATATTTGCATATGCACCCATATTCCTGTCTGCTGTGGGCAATTGTAATCATCATCATCCGTCAGAATGGAGGACAAGCTTGACAAGTCCGAGATTTCTGGAAAAAAGTTTCACCTGATATGGGAATTCCGAAGCAGCCAACTCCTTGAACCTGTAATGCTCACGCCGCTGTTTCCCTTCGTCCGTTCCTTTTCGATGGGGGGCGCCAAAAACGGCAGCACCCTATGTATCGTTGATATATTGGCTATTGGCTTGTTTTATGTATATAATCATTTGATTTGCACATAACCATTCATGTTTGAAAATGTGCAAATGCAGTGATTATTTCTTGTTTTACAAATAAATATAACACATTATCTGTTTTTATTTTCTGGGGATCTGGTTCAAACGGACTCTTGACAGGACATGCAGTGTTACGATCAGCCGGTAGTTGCATCACAATATTATGGATAATAAAACCCTATGTTTGGTCCATACCGGATAAAATGTATGCCCATATAATCTTTTCACCGTTCTTTGCCCTACTCTTTTGATGAATCAAAACAATATTCGACATGGACGAAAAAATGCTTTCACTGGAACAGGAAACTAAAATCAAGGAAAAAGCTCTCAAATTGAAAGAAGAGAGGAAGCTCCGTAAAATTTATCCGATGGTGGTCTTCGGAGACACGACCAACGGCGAGAAAGAGACCTACGTAGTTTATATGTCCGAACCGAACTTTCCACAATTCAGCAAATTCATGGCCGCATCCAAAAAAGACGAGGTCATGGCGATGCGCACACTTGCCCGGGACTGTTTTGTGGATGGTGACAAGGAACTTGTGGATGACGAGTCACTTTTCCTTTTCGGACTTATGGGACAACTTTCCGAACTTATCACCACGCGGCAGAGTCTTCTGGTAAACTTATAGGCCGGTGGGTGGTGACGGACGATCAGCGTATCCGCCAGCGGACTGTCTATATCCGCCACTACTTCCCCGGCGTCAACCTTGACACGATCTCTGACGAGGAGTTCGCCATGTTCTCCGAAGAGGCGCTGTGGCTGCACGAGCAGATGCTTGCCAGCCGCATGCCGTTGCCGGTTTCCATGCCGGAGAGGATACCCTGAACGGCCGCTGTAGTCCTCCGGGGGTACGGCGGCTTCGTTTTACCCCCGCCCTTTCCGGTGACACTGCTCTTTTAATGCGACATTCCCTTCAATCATGGTTCAGGAACAAAACTATCAGGTCAATTATACCATCAACGTCGACGCCTCGCAAGGCACCAGACAGGTCATAGCCTTCGGTGAGGCTGTGGGCAAGCTGGTGCAGGCGAAAGCCTCGCTGTCCCCTGCGGTAAACAACATCAAGACAATGATGGACGAAGTTGACCGTGTCTTCCGTACCAAGAATGGGAAGAAGCGTAGTTTTGACTATCGGCTGACTATTGACACGAGGAGCAGTGAGGAGAAGCTGGAACGTGTCAAGAACCTGCTTACGGACATTGCGGCCCTTTCCAAAGGAATCAGCCTGACCATTAATGCGGGACAGGTACTCGGCAGCAAAAAAATCAAGACCGCCGCTAAAAATCTCTACGAGAAGAAAGCGGCGGAGATTCGCAAGGCCGAAATTGAGAAAAATGCGGCCTCTTCAGTAGGTACGATGGTCGATGCCCAGAAGCGCATAACCAAGGCCATCGGCAAAATCAATTCCGCCCTGGTTTCCGTGGAACGCGGCAGGGAGCTGCAAATCAGGACCGATACAGCGGAAAACCGGCTGCAACGTGTGCTTTCCCTGCTGGAACGTATCAAGAGGGAATCCCGCCTGAGCCTGGGCATGCAGGGTGGAATGTCCGTGAGGAGCTTGTTCCCTTCCATTCCCGTGCCTTATGCCCCGGGAACATTCGTCATGCCGGAAAAGGAACAGAAGAAACTGATGGGGCGTCTTTATGTCCGGCAGCAGCTGCATCGCCAGAAACTTGCACATGCCGAGGAGGTTTTTGCTGCGGACCAGCGTCGCAAGACGGAATCGGCCCGGGCCGCCGCAGAGGAGAAACGGCGTGCCGACGAAGCCCGTATCAGGGAACGGGAACGTAAGGATGCCGCCCGCGAAGCGGAGAAGTTACGCCGGCAGACAGAACAGGCACGCCGGAAAGCCGAAACGGAACAGCGCAAGGCGGAGCAGGCGGCAAGAAAACAGGAACAGCGTAATGCGATACAGGCCGTACGGCTGATGCAGCGGGAACATACCGCTGCCGGGACACTTTACCGTAGCAAGCGACGTGCGGCCATCAACCGTATCCAATACTCGAAGGCACCCTCGCTGAGGAGTCTGCCTTTCGCTTCCATGCTGAACGCCTACATGGGCTACAGCCTGGTACGTTCGGAACTGTCTGACGCTGTCGAATATGCCAATATCATGAAGTCGGCCAGATCCATCCTGCGCGTGGCCGACATGGATCTGGGTTCTTTTGAGACCCGCTTCGATGACATGGCCCGCCATGTCCGCAAGATAGGAATCGATACGAAATATACTGCTGTGGAAATCGCCGGCGTCGTCAAGTTCCTTTCCATGGCCGGCATGGATATCGAGACAATCCACAAATCCATCCGGCCGGTCACGAACCTGGCGCTCATCGGGGACAATGACGTGTCCTATATTGCCGACCTGGCCACGAACATCATGGCCGGCTATGATATCCATAACGACAGTATGGATAGTGTGGCGGACATTATTGCGTCGACCATCTCCCGTTCGAATGTCAATATCGTCGAAATAGCGGAATCCTATAAAATGGCCGCCGGTTACCTGCGTATGGCCGGTGTGGAGTTCACGGAAGCCAGTGCCTCCATAGGTCTGCTGGGCAACATGGGGTTGAAAGGCACACTGGCGGGTACCTCGCTGCGGGCCATGTCCACCCGTTTTGCCAAGCCTACGAAAGAGGGGCAGGAGGTTTTGGACCGCCTGGGCGTCAAATTCACGGAAAAGCGGGACGTGGAGGGTGTGCGGGTGGAGAAGTTGCGCCCCATGGCGGACATCTTCGAGGAGCTGAACAGGAAAGGCGCCTCAATGGCGGACATACAGGCGATTTTTGGAAAAATCGGGGGGAATGCGGCTATGATGTTTGTCCGTAATTACGACCGGCTGCGTGCACTCAGTTCCCATAATAGAGGTTCCCAGGGAATATCGGCGGAACTGGCACTTGTAAAGCAGGGTACCACTAAGGGATTGTGGGCGCAGGTTACCTCCCGGATGAGCGAAGGGTTCATGCACGCATTCGAGGTGCTGGAACCCTCGGTACGTGCCGTTCTGCGTTCCTTTCTGGATAAATTCAAGACTCCGGAATTTACCCGCGGACTGGTTTCTGTCGGAAACGCCCTGTTGGACATCTTTGCCGTCATAGGTAATATCGGGGTCTGGGTGGCACGCAATTTCCATTGGATAGAACCGCTTGTTTTTACAGGAGCGGTGGCTGTCCGGCTGTTCAAGGTGGCCGGTGCCCTGACCAATATCGGTATCGCTATGGGCTTTATCGGCAAACAGTCAGCGGCGACGGCGGCCGTCGGCTCCGTACAGGGATTGTTGGATATGGGGAGTCCTAGCAAGATGTCTTTCGGACAAAAGAGGGCCATTGTCTCGGCCATGCAGTCCGCAGGCGTGGCAGGACGGGGAGCTATGACGCGTACCTTGATGTCCGGAGGCGGTGTTGTCGGAGCGAAAGGGGTATTGCAGTCGCTGTTCGCAACACAGGTGGCCACGGGTGGCAGCCTGACAGGCGCAGCCGCCTCTCTGAGTACCATGGGCACGGGGGCGGTGGCTGCCACGGCGGGAATCGCCGCATTGGCCGGTGCTCTGGGCTGGGTGGCATATAAAACCTGGAAGATAAAGGAGGCGAAGGATGCCGTACTGGAAGAAATCACCTCGAACCGCAAGTACCGCTATCCGTCCATAGAAGGCCTCCATTCCTCTTTGAGTAAGACCTACAATATGGCGCTCAAGACAAAACGTGCCGTGGACGAGGTTGTAGCGGGGAAGAGCATCGAAGAGGCTTCGGGACGTAAGATCGGTGCGTTCACATCCAACTGGTGGACGGGATTTCTGGGAGAGTTTGCCATTGCCTCCTCAGAAGGCATGGTGTCGCGCGAGCATATATACAATATGGACAAGGCACGTCAGGACGACATAAGGGAGGCGCTTGTGACCCTCGCCAAGCGGGACAGCCAGACACGCATTGACGCTGCCTACGCCGAATTCGGCAAGATGGGTACGGCACTGGACGTCGATGCCTTCCTTAAAACGGTACAGGAACGTTTCGGCCAGCAGGACAAGGATCTGGACAAGTCACTATGGAACGTAAGGGACGGTAAAATCGTCTATGTGGATGATATTGGTGACAAGCCGGAAGCGGTGGCCGCCCGGACATACGATTACGCCCGGTACATGAACACGCAGACCGTACCGGAGATTATACGGGCCGCAACAGCCTACCGTAACGCCATCTCGAGCGCCGCAGACGCGCAGGAGTTTATGCGTAAGGGCGGTTTCGATTTTAACAGGCTCAGGAGCTGGGGGTTCGAACAGGATGAGAAAGGCCGGTGGAAACAGCGGACATTGGGGCAGGATGCCACGGACGAGCAGCGTATAGACAATATTGCCAACCGTAAACTGGCGCACAATGTCCTTGTCAAATTCTTTTCATCACTCCGGCAAACGTTTGGCGGGTCAGCGGAGGCGGCCGAGAATATCCTTCGTGCAGCAGGATTTACACCCGGACAGTACAGCAACGAACCGGACTCCAACGATACCCGTCCGTTCGACACGAATCCGATCACCAATTCACACCTGGATGATGGAGGTGCCGGCGGAAACTACTCGGGCACGGGCAAACTGTCATCCGCAGCCCCCAAACAAGTTATCGTAAATATCGACAGCCTGCTGAGTGTAAGGACTATCGACCTGATGAAATCAAAGGAGGGACAGACGGAGGAGATACAGAACCTGAAGGAACAACTGGCACAGGCGCTTATTGATGTTGTCCACGACTTTGACGCATCATGGAACGCATAAAAAAACTATAAAAAATGGGAAGACTGATACAAATTGCATCCTCGACCTTGTTAAGCGGGGGGATACTTGGAAACGGTTCGATTGGCAGCTATATCAGCAACTCAGCCCGTCTTGCCATGGGCATGGGGCTGGCCGAGTTGCAGGACGGGCAGGTGCATTATTTCTCCAAACATCATGACCTGCTCAAACGGGCAGCGGTACAAATAACCTCACAAACGGCCTACGGATTGTTGCGTTCATATCCCAGATACCTTAAATATTGGGAACAGCAGGTACGGGATAAATACCTTCAGACACAATCACAATCCAGCCTGGCCAACAAGACCGGACAATACTACCGTCTTATCAGCGAGCAGCAGGCCGTGGCACAGAAGAAAAGCCATACCGATTCCATTGTCGGACGGACGGTAGCGGATTTCCTGGAACTCTCCATATCCCAAGAGGGCAAATATTACGACAACAGTGAGTGCAAGGTGCTGCCCAACAGCCAATACGGCCTGGTTACATTCGTGGACCTGGGACCACAGATACAAGTCGGCAGCCGGAACAATATCCTGTTGACACAAGTGCAGGGGCGTGATTATACCCGTAAGGAATATATATCCGGCGGTGACCTTGAGATCACCATCAACGGTAAAATCACATCCAAATATCCGGATGTGTATCCGGAAGCGGAAGTTTCCAGATTTATTAAACTGGTACAATACAAGGGGGGTGTCGATTGTGACAATACGGTATTGCGCCAGTTCAATATCTCACAGCTGATTATACAGGGGTATACGCTTCACCCGACGGACTGTAGGAACGTGCAGCCATATTCACTCAATTGTGTCGCCGTTGAGCCGTCCGAAGCGGTGGAGCTCAAACTGGCCGGGCAGGAAAAGGCCGATACGGCTATCAGGCACACGAACAAATGGATCAAATATGTCAAATTCGGTACGGAGATCATCGATCCCGTCTCATTGCTTAAACTGACACGCCTATGGGTGTAGCCGCAATGGATGTTCTCTGCTGTCGTATTACCATTGGAGATGCCGATCCGTCCAATCCGATGAAGATTCGAAGCGGAGTAGAGATAACGGAGGTTCATACGCTTGAGATTAACGAGAGCTACAAGAAGCTGATCGGGACGGCCAAAGTCACGTTCCCGAAAGGTACCGTATGCCGTTCGACGATTATCGGCAATATGACACTGGAAGGGAAAGACGTGTCCCGGATAACGACAGAGGTCATGCAGGATGGTGTGATTATTGAAAAGCGCAGCACACAACGCCTGGTTGATGAGACGACTTTTAAAGTAGGGCAACGCATCAATATCAAGCTGGGGTATAACGGTGTATTGAAAAATATGTTTGACGGTTACATTACCGGCTACAACTCGGACAGTACATTGGAAATACAATGTGAGAATATGGCCTACAAACTTAAATTGAAACAGGCTCCCCATTTCGAAACTCCGGCAAAAGGGACAACCGTGAATGATGTGCTGGATGGGAAATACAATATCTTGAAAGATACCGGTTTCAAGATACATTCCGATACAAAACGATTTGATATCCATATCGGCAAGATCAAGGTGACGGATAACTTTACGGTAGCGGACATTCTTTCCGAATGGTCGAAATATAAGATTTATTGTTTTTTGAAATACGACGCTGAGGACGAAGGCGTCATGCCTTCCATTGCTGTCGGACGTCCTTATTCGTCCAGCAAGGCGCAGCCGGTATTTCCGGAAGACGGCCCGGCCGGGCCGTTCAAGATATATTTTAACGAACATGTGGCGCAGAGCAACCTGAAAGTGGTCAAGACCGACCCGAAGTTTCTGGCGGTGACGGGCAAGGCGCTTGGAACGGACGAGAAGTTCTTTGAGGTGACGGTACGCATGAATCCGGAATATGATCCGGCAGTACCGGGCAGCAAGGAGTTCCAAACTGTAAATGCCACCCAAATTTCAAAAAAGACACATAAGGTGACTGGAAACACGACGGCTTCGGGGGCAAAGACCAAAACAAAGGTGGATTTGTCCACCTATACCATCGTACCGTATATGTCACCGCACGTAGGCATCAATTCAGACCGGCTTGTGGAAGAGACAACTGAATACTTCCGGAATTACAACCTGAATGGAATCACCGGCAATGTGACCATATTCGGGGATTTCGGGCTGTCTCCTGCCGTACAGGTGGAACTGATCGATTTCCGTAACCCGTCCAAGAACGGCGTGTATCTCGTGGAGGAGGTCACGACTACGTTCGGGATTGGAGGGTACAGGCAGCAATTGAGTATTCCGTACAGGATTTATCAGAAGCCCTAATTTGTGGTAAGTAAATAATGAAAACCTGTTTCAGATATTATTCAAATCTGTGCACCTGGTATAATAAGTTTGCATAAATTATTTATATTATGAATGGTAATAGTACTCTGGTATAATGGATATATTTATGGATAGCTTGTCTTATAGTTTTAAAGGTCTTGCCAAGAAGGCTGCCATACGCTCCCGTGCTTGGAGTGATTCCGAAAAAAGGGTTTCTATTGGCTTTTTATCTGCAAGATATTACATATATAAAATTAAAAAGGATAAATATGGACACAAAGATTCAGGGTAGCTAAGGTCAGGTAAGTCCTTGTCAGGCAAGGGTGGCGCTTTTTCCTTTTGCCGGAAAGCATCGGACCTTGGAAGGTGGGACGGATGTCTGCATGAATGAGAATGAACGTCCCGACGATGGATGTTGTAGTGGTTATATCCCCACCTTTCGAATACAATGACTGACCGGCCTTTAATATGCCGGTCAGCCTTGAGTTTTATATATCACTTTTTTATCTTTTAGTGTCTTTGCTATTTAACCATGAATGATTGTTTATGAATATTCTGGATCTCAAAAAAACTCTTTGATATTTGCTGAAATCTCTACTTAGGATATTTTTCTAAACAGGAGTTCTTATTGTTTTTTATGTTGTTTCTGTATTCCGTGGGAGAAACCCCGGCGAATCGCTTGAAAAACTTGCTGAAGGACGCCTGGTCTGTAAAACCGAGGGCATCGGTTATTTTCTGGATGTCGTTTTTTGAACAGGAGAGCATTTTTTTAGCTTCCACGTAGAGTAATCTTGTGATATGTCCATGTATAGTCTCACCCGTCTCTTCTTTGACAATTCTCGACAGGTAAATGCCAGAGACGGACAGGCGTTCCGCGTAAAAACGTATCTTGTGTTGGCGGCGGTAATGCTCAAACAACAGCTCCTTGAACTTGTAGTATATCCAGCTTTTGTTGGATATGGCGGGTGAGGCGTCTTCGATGGAGGAAAAAAAAACGTCCCCCACGTTTAAAATAAAAAAATTACATAAATGACCGTAAATTCCTTCCTGGTGCAAGAGTTCTCCTGTACGGTATCCCCGAAATAGTGAAAAGGTCTTTTTAAAATAGGTGCCGGCATCATTTTTCAAATGTATGGACGCGAATGAATACCTTGTGACAAACTCACACAATTTCCCGTACAGGAATTGGCTGGAAGGCAAGCTGTAGAAAAACGGGGGAGTAAACACGAGGCAGTGCATGGCGTAATCTTCACTCAATTGTTGAAATGTGGCCGTCATGGATGCAGGAATAACAAGCAAATCATTTTTTCCGATATGACACGTGTAATCCCGCGTGTGCCGGGTGTAGACTTTCGCTTTCCCGCTTGTGACCATTAGAAAAAAGAAAGCGTTCTCGCACACGAGTTCTTTTGAGAAACCGGAATACATGATTGTATCGTAAAAAAGAGAGTCGGTCAAAATGCACTTGTCTTTTGACCGGGCAAAATGTTCGATGAGGTTCATGGTTCGATGAGACATGTTGGCGTTTTTTGTTTGCAAATATAGCTTTAGTTTTGTTTTTGACAAATTTTGGTTTGTAATATACTTGATAAAACAGGCCGCCATTCCGTATCTTTGAAAAAAAATACATCAACCTTGTTAAATTAATTATTGTTATTATGCAAATGAATTTTAAAGAAACATTGAAGTACCGGAGAAGTTATTATCACCTGACAAATTCTTCACCTGTATCGGACGAGGCAATAAGAGAGATTCTTGAGTTCGGATTGCTTCACGTTCCGTCCGCTTTCAATTCTCAATCCACCAGGGTCGTGTTGTTGCTGGGAGAACATCATAAAAAATTGTGGATGATCACGAAAGAGATTTTAAGAAAAATGGCGCGTTCTGCGGAAGATTTTACTAGGACGGAAGCGAAAATCGACACGAGTTTTGCCGCCGGTTACGGTACTGTTCTTTTCTTTGAGGATACGGCAGTCGTGAAGAAGTTGCAGGCATCTTTCCCGACATACAAGGAAAGTTTCCCTGTTTGGTCCCAACAGACATCGGCCATGCATCAACTGGTCATTTGGACCATGTTGGAGGACGCCGGTTTCGGGGCTTCCTTGCAGCATTACAATCCATTGATAGATAAAGAGGTGAGGAAAGAGTGGAAAATAAATCCGGATTGGGAGTTGATCGCGCAGATGCCTTTCGGCTCTCCCCTGCAACAGCCCGGGAACAAGGAGTTTACCCCTCTTGATGACCGCTTGATCGTGTTTGATTAAATGCTAATGACAAGAAAAACATGTTTGTTTTTTACCGGAAGACAAGAGATGAATGGAAGAAGATTATAAGTTAGTCGATAACAGCTACACTCGCCAGTATAAATTTCATACCGGCAGGCATGTGGCAAAAAATAGGATACATAAAATCTTCAAACGGAGTCGTGTATTTGACGCGTACCGAAGTCCCGCCGGATTTGAAAAGGCGTAGAATCGGCTACCGGCTTGTTGAAAAGGTTCTGGCAAATGTCGGGCGACAGAGCCGGCGGTTGGTTTCTTTATGCACGTTTGTTGTCATGTGTATACAAAAGTATCCGGGATGGAAACGGCTTCTGCCGGAAGGTTTCCGGGTAAACTGATTTGTTGTAAAATAGATCGAATTCATTAATTGAGAATTTAAAAATTGAAAATATGAAGTATATTGTTGATAAAGCAGAAACGAGAGGTTATTTTGATCATGGGTGGTTGAAAACGTATCACACGTTTAGTTTTGCCGATTATTATAATCCCGGGCGGATGCAGTTTGGCGCGTTGCGCGTGTTGAATGATGACACGGTTGCTCCCGGTAAAGGTTTTGGCATGCATCCGCATAACAACATGGAGGTTGTCTCTATTCCCCTGCAAGGGTATTTGCGGCACGGGGACAACGTGAAAAACGAACGTACCATAACTCCCGGGGAGATTCAGGTCATGAGTACGGGATCCGGCATGTTCCACAGCGAGTATAACGGGAGTATGACCGAGGTCTTGAAGTTCCTGCAGATATGGGTAGTTCCTGGGGTAAGGAACACGGAGCCCAAATATCACAATTATGATATCCGTCCCTTTTTGAAACATAATGAATTATGCACGTTTATCTCCCCGGAAGGCGGGGAGACACCGGCGCACCTGTTGCAGGATGCCTGGTTTTCCATGGGAACCTTCGATGCCGGGCAGGAGATAACATACCGGCTAAATAAAAAAAATACCGGAGTGTATATTTTTGTGCTGGAAGGCAGCATCAATGTACAGGATGTTCCACTTTCTCGTCGCGATGGCATCGGGGTGTGGGAAGTGGAGGAAACTCTGATCAGGTCCGTTTCCGGTTCAAGCGTCTTGGCCATCGAAGTCCCCGTAGAATAAATCACGGAAACATAAATACCATAGTGCATTTGACAAGGGACAGACACAGGGCTCCTTGTCGAATGTTATTTTTACACTGTTGGGTTCAAGTGGCAAATGAATAAACGGAAACTGGAAATATGGTTATATGCCGGACTTTTGTAAACATGAAGACGGGGTGTAAAAAAACAAACAGCCTACTTGGCGGACAGTTGCAGTACTTGTCGGTGCGTCAAGGACGCCAGCCCCCCTCAACAAAAAACTGCAGTTCCGTTTTTGGAACCGCGGAAAGTGGCATACACGTTAACGGCTCGTGTATTCGGGAAATGGACCATAATTAGGGATATTCATTAAATCCTATAAAATTAGCCAACTAATTCATACTAAAAGTATTGCGAGTTAGTTGGCTTTTTTGTATCTTTAGGTATTCCCCCTAAAATACGGTTTGACAGCCAAAACGGGGGAAATATCCACCCTAAGATATGGCGAAGATACAAAATATTTCAGAAATTCACCCTACTTTAGGGTTTACAGAATTCGATATTCTGGAAAAATATCGTAAGAGTTTTCATGCGAGTGAACTTGGCAGTCTTCATTCTGTGTTTCCGTTCGAGAGTATAGCTAAAGAGGTAGGCCTTTCACAATCCCGCTTGGGTCGCAGGAACAGTTTCAGTCCTTCCGCGAAGATAGCCCTTATGGTACTGAAGGCTTATACCGGGTTCTCTGACAGGCTGCAGGTAGAACATCTTAACGGAAACATACATTATCAGCTGTTTTGCGGTATCATGATAGACCCGTCCTTCCCTATAACCAACTACAAGATAATCAGCGCTATCCGTAATGAGGTTGCATCCCGTCTTGACATCGACTCCCTTCAGAAGATTCTTGCCTCACACTGGAAGCCTTATCTTGAGAACCTTCACGTGTGTATGACCGATGCTACATGCTATGAAAGTCATATGCGTTTTCCTACGGACATGAAGCTCCTTTTGGAAAGCATCAAATGGCTCTACCGGCATATCTGCATGCATTGTGGGAAACTCGGCATAAGGCGTCCCCGTAACAAATACACAGATATTGCAGCATCCTATCTGTCCTATTGCAAGAAGAGAAAGAGGAAGGCTTCGAGGACAAGAATGCTGAAACGTCGCATGATCAGACTCCTGGAAAAACTCATCACACAACAGGATGACATTCACAGAGAATACGGCTCTTCACTCACATATACATAGGATTATCAGAAACGGCTTTCCATCATCAGAAAGGTCCTTGTACAGGAAAAGGAACTCTTCGAAGGCAGGAAGGTCAGTAACCGTATTGTCAGTATTGACCGTCATTACGTACGCCCTATCGTAAGGGGCTAGGAGACAAAATCTGTCGAGTTCGGTGCAAAGGCTAATAACATACAGATAGACGGAATCTCGTTCATCGAGCACATCTCTTTCAAGGTATTCAATGAGGGCATACGTCTGAAGGATTGTATCCGTATGCATCAGAAACTGATAAATGTGAGGGTAAGATGTGTGGCCGCCGATTCCATATACGCCAATAATCGGGGCAGGAAGTCTGTACAAAATATGGGATATCAACCTCCTTTGTACGTAAGGGAAGAGCTGCAAAGGACGAGGCGGTGAGGAAGGTTCTCAGGAGTGAACTCTCCAGGGAAAGAGCCACCAGGCTTGAAGGCAGTTTCGGTACGCAAAAACAGCATTACTCACTATCGAAAATCAAAGCACGGAACAGGAAAACAGAAATCCTGTGGATTTTCTTTGGAATACATACGGCAAATGCCATATTGATGATTGATAAAATCAAAAACAGACAGAAGAAAGCTGCATAGTATAAGTATAAAGAATCTATTAAAAGAAGTCTCAGGCTTCTTCCGGAACATCGTGCCCAAAAGGAGAAGATTTTAGGTCAGAGAGAAAAAATAGATAATAAAAATGGCATATGAGATGATATTAGCAAGTCATCTTCATATGCCATCTTACTGTTTAAAGACATTTACTGAATATCCCTAATTACCTGCCCGCTAAAATCTTCATGGTGATACAGAACATCTCCTGTTTTCAGGAACCTTCACGAATAACATCAAGGGAGGAGGGCAAACACAATGCCGCTCAGGCGGGAATTGGGGAGGTTACACGACGGGGAGGATGTATGACTTTGCTGTCAGGCTGCCCGTTGGTCCCCGTGAGTGCAAAACTCTCTCTTTTCAAGTTCGGCTTGCTTTACCGTCTCCTCCAAACTGCGCATGGATGTGAAAGCGAATATACCCGGCGTTCGGAAGTTTTTTCAAGATTCTTTCCCGAATTGGAAAAACTGATAACCTCATCAATAATGTCAGCTATTGATGCCTTGCGTTGTTCTGTAGAAGATTGTATTGATGCAATTCTTTCGAAACGAGTAATCTGCACAAGACTTCGGTTCTTCTTCAAACTTGGTGGCAAGTTTTCCTCTAGTTGTTTATCTGGTTCGGTCAGCGCTTGTTTTTTCTTATTAAAGTAAGTAAAAAAAGGATAATTACCGACTTGAAAACGAGGTAAGAAATTTACCATCAATTTTGAAGAAGATACAGTCTTTTCATCGCGGTCATTGTTTTCTATGGGCATGAGTTTTCATCTGTTTCTTTCCCCCGATCGTCCATTCTTTGGTCCGGTTATACGTTTTCCACATTTGTGCGTACCGCGCCCCAAGGGCGAGCAACTCCTCGTGCGTACCCGCTTCGGCTATCACTCCTTTATCCATGTACAGGATGCGGTCGGCATTGGTGACTGTACCCAAACGGTGGGCGATGACCAGTACCGTTTTACCTTTTGTCAAATGAGAAAAGGCGTCCAATATCTTGCCTTCGTTTTCAGGATCGGCAAAAGCGGTGGCTTCATCCAGCAGAATTATAGGCGCATCTTTCAAGATGGCACGAGCCAAGGCGATACGTTGCGCCTCACCACCTGAGAGATATGTACCCCCTTCGCCCACCAACGTCTGGTAACCATCGGGCAAGGCTTCTATAAACGTATGGCATTGTGCTGCTTCAGCAGCCCGTGTCACCTCTTCAAAGGTTGCCTCTTGATTGCCCATGCGGATATTCTCTTCGATGGTATCGAAAAAGAGCGTATTGTCCTGAAAAACAAAAGCCACGTTGTCCATCAATACCGGAATGGAAATTTCTTTGACAGGTACTCCTCCGACCAGTATTTCTCCTTCTTGAATATCCCAGAATCGGGCGGCAAGCATGGCAACGGTACTTTTGCCTGCCCCCGAAGGACCGACCAATGCTGTTACCGTGCCGGGATGAGCTATGAAAGAGACTGCTTTGAGAACCGGCGTGCTGTCATACGCGAAGGAGACGTCGCGAAACTCCACCGAAGCGTCTCGGGGTTGCCGGGGAACGGCAGGCTCTTCGATTTCATCCATGTAAAGAATATCGTCTATCTTCTGTATACCCATATTATTCTGGTTCAGGAAACCGCCTATCCACAAGAGCTTGAGCACAGGAAAGAAGATCGTCACCCCAAAAAGCAGGAACATCAGTATCACCGGCACGAAAGCCGTATACGAAGCACTTCTCACCAGTAGCCATACCGCCACGGGAATGATGAAAAGTAGTGCCGAAGAGAGTATGGTAAGGAAACCTACATATGTGGGTTGGTATTGTACGTTTACCTCGTTGGCAAATTTGCGGTACTCCTTGATGTCGTCATTGAGTTTGCGATAGGCATTAGTCGATTCGGTGAAGGTCTTCACCACCTGAATACCACGAATATATTCCACAATACTGGCATTCATTCTACCTAAGGTCTCCACGTATCGCCCGGAAACCTCCCGGATTTTTTTGCCGGTGTACATTCTTCCCATCACATAGAATGCCACCGCCAGCACAGCCAATACTACGATAGCCAACCGCCAGTCTACGGCAAACATATAGCTGACGAGAATCAGCGGAAAAAGTACGGCAGTTACGATGTCTGGGATATGGTGGGCAATAAACAGTTCGATACGCTCCACGTCGTCGCCCATTATCTTCTTCAGTTCTCCCGAAGCCCGGCGGGAAAAGAACCCCAAGGGCAAACGAACCATTTTTTGTGCTAGTTGCATTCGTATTTCATACAGAATGTTGAAAGCGGCAATGTGCGAGAGCATGAGGGAAGCAAACGTGAGCACTCCGAAAGCGAAGAAAGCTCCCAAGGCAATATACCCCCACTGCCAGATGTATGCCTTGTCAATTAATGAGGGATCAAGCGCATGCTCAGCCAACTCGATGAGAATATTGTACACCGCTATGATCGGCACAAACTGCATGATGGCGGTAATAACTGCCAGCAACATCGCTCCGATGAGTAGCCGACGTTTAGTGCCGGCAATTTCTATCAACCGTGCCAGCCCGGTCTTACGTTTATTTGTATCCATAGCCTTACTGTTTATTCGATTGTTAGAACTTCCATCCTTTTACCCGCTGTTGTTCCTCCCAAAGATTGCGATACAGTCCTTCCTCTGCCAAAAGAGCTTGATGCTTGCCTTGCTGCACCACCCGTCCTTGGTCTATCACTACAATATTATTAGCACCTATCACTGTGCCCAAGCGATGAGCAATGATGACTACAGTCTTTTCTTTCACCAAGTCGTTGATAGCATCTTGGATGTGAACCTCGTTTTCGGGATCGAGCGAAGCAGTTGCCTCGTCGAGCAATACGATGGGTGCATCTTTCAAAATAGCACGGGCAATAGAGATACGCTGTTTCTCTCCACCGGATAGTGTGCTGCCTCCTTCGCCCACCATCGTTTCGTAGCCGTCGGGCATGGCGGTGATGAAGTTGTGGCATTGCGCCTTGCGTGCGGCAGCTTCTATCTCTTCGCGGGTAGCTGTCTCACGTCCCACGCGGATGTTGTTATAAATGGTATCATTGAAGAGATGCACATCCTGAAAGACGATGGAAACTTGTTGCATCAGTGTATGCACGGTGTAGTCTTTGATGTTTCGTCCGCCAAATAGGATTTCCCCCTCGCTTACATCCCAGAAACGGGCAATGAGTCGTGTCAATGTCGTTTTTCCCGAACCCGATGGCCCCACAAAAGCGGTCAGTTCCTTTTCGGGAATGGTAAGCGATACATCCCGAAGTACGGGAGTGTCGGCATTATAGCCGAAGCTGACGTGACGGAACTCTATCTCCGAGTTGACAACATTTTCTATTATACCCTCCGGAAGTACGGGCGTTTTACAAAGAGCATCAATGCGTTCGGCTCCCAGCTTCATGTAGTTGATGAGGGCGATAAAGGTCAAGGCGTTGATGAGTGGGGCATAGATAGCCGACCCTGCCAGCAGGAACATGATGTACACGGGCATGGAGACTTTAGCATTTAACAACATTGAGAAGCCAAGTAGCATAATAAGAACCAGGCCGCCATTGAGTAGAGTGGAAGCCAGCGTGATGCTGGGTGCGGGAGCCGCTTCCAAACGGATGCTCTCCCGCTTGAGATCACGGAAAGCTCGTTCCAAGCGTTCAAACTTATTGCCGCTCAGGTTGAAAGCCTTAATCAGGCGGATACCTTGTATATACTCGATCATGCGCGAAGCGGCATTGGTCTTTATTTTTTGATGCCTCTTGCCCAAGGTTGCCACAAAACGATTGGTAAGCAACATCATAGGGTATGCCAATGGAATGACAGCTGCTGCTGCCAAAGCCAATTGCCAGTTGAAGAACAAGAGCGACACCAAAGCAACGATGGGCATCGCCAGCCCGCCAAAGAACTGACCGATAAGGTGAGTGGTAAGCATTTCCACATTGTTGTAGTCGCTGACAATGTATGCCCCGATGTCGCCGGGATCACGACTGTTGAAGAAACTCATCGGCAGGCGGCGCAAGTGATCGACCACAGCCAAACGGCCGTTACAACATATTTCGTAACCGTCGCGATAGGCTACGAGGTAGGCTTTCTTGGCAATTAACCAAAGGCAGATAAGAGAGATGAAGAGCAACAAGCACGCCCAACCGATGTTCACGAGGTTTATCGACATGCCGGGATCTTGCAGAGGTTTGAATACCTCCCACACCACGAGCAGCATTGCCCCGTACGGTGCGCCACGGAAAAAGTACTCCGCAATCGTCCAGCCTATCAGCGGACGCAAGCGACGGGGGTGCCCCATCGTGGCGGAATTGAGTATTTGAGAGAGAGCGTTCATAAAAATGTTATTTGAGTAAGAAGAGAAAAAGAAGAGGGCAAAGCCCAAACCGATGTTTAGCTTCCGGCTTTGCCCTCAACACACTTTTGTTATAATGACCTCTGAAGAACTCAATATTTCTCTCCGAAATGTCGGTATAGTATCGGCTTTCCAGCAGTTTTTACAACAGCTTCCTTGCTCGCTTCTTTGGTGGCGAGATTATACAGATAGAAACCCTGATCTTTGTCAGTGTCCAATCCGAATACGATTGTGTTCTGATGTAATCCTACCGATCCCCATACAGAAGTTCGAGGCAAGTCAAGCTTGCGAATGGTCTTTTGATACAAATCAACCTCCACCGCAATTGCCGAACGGCTACTCACCCAATCTGAGGATGAAGCATAAGCTGGAACATTGGCTATGGCATACATTTTACCATTGCCTGCATATTGCAACCAATGGAACGCTTCGATCGCTTCACTTACACCTTCAGCCTTCACGGAGGATGGGTCTAAGGCATAACTTCGGTCAAACTCTGTTTCGTCTTTCTTTATACGAAGGATTCCTGCCTTATGACCTTCTGCACCATATCCTCCATAGCAGTTGACATAGATGTCGCCTTTCTCATCCATGAAGATGGAACGTTGGTCAACGGCACGAGTAATATCGGAAAAGCCTGCTTCCTTCTGACTGATCAACTTTACCACTTTATCGGTCTTGGTATCGATGAGTAGCATATCTGCTTGGTGATGCTTCGGATAGTAGCCACTGCCAGTTTGCCTAAGCCCTACAAAGAGCAATCCATCCCTGATGATCATCGCCGCGGGGTTTGGATTCTTGTCGCTTACACCGTACTCCGTAATGTCAATCTCTCCGGTTTTAGCCATTGTGGATGGATTGAAAATCATGATTTTCCCGATATGAGCCAGCGACATATAAGCCTTTTCCGAACTTTGTACAGTGACCACTGAAGCCCCACTCTTTGGAGGGATGGGTAACGCCCCTTGTTTTTGCAATCTGCCATCTTTTGTTCGGGTGTATTTCACAACTTCTTGTTGAGAGTCCCAACCGGGCATTACATACACGTCATCGCCATGTAAGCAGGGACCCGCCATGAATGGGGTCGGAATAGCCTTCTTATTGTCGTAAGAAGAGGGGAGCAGGTCGCCTATCATTTGCATGTAATAGACGCCTGTTTCTCCTCCGGGATTAGGCAATGCCGTAATGATTAAGTTGTCCGAGACCGGCAAGGCAGGTTCGGGATTTTCTTTTTGGCAAGAGGTGAAACTCAGTACCAGTAACAACACGGAATAAATACTTTTTCTCATACTTTCTCTTTTTAATGATTAATACATCTTTATTTATAATGCTATTTCAGTATATAGCGAATTTTAGCCAGGAAACTTCGTCCGGGTAGCGGACGGTTAAGCTCCGAAAGGAGCTTGCTGTTAGTTACATTGTTTACTTGCACTCCAAGAATGACTTTTTTTGTCAGGAAGCTATGTTCCAATCCAAGGTTCAGCGTAAAGGAGCGGGGGATACGACGTTCTTGATAAATGCTTTGCTCAAAATCGTAAAAATACTCTTCGATGTACGCCCCTTCTGTATATAGGCGACTTTCTTGATCTTTACCCCCGAAGAGATTCTCTCGGTGAAGTTCTAATCCCACATTGGCAAACAAGTAAGGAATGTTGGGCATACGATTTCCTTTAGTAGGGTTGGGAGCAGATGACGACGCTTCATGTTTACGCGTATCCCGCAGATCCTGAAAGGTTCCATTACCGTAGAGGTAGAGGAAATTTGTGGCATCCCACTTGACCTCCAAATCAACGCCTAAAGTGCGCATCTCTCCGAAGTTTTGATAACGTGATTGCAATGCTCCGCCCGTGAGACGTATCATGTCCTTGAGGTACATGGCAAAAAAATTCATCTCTACCTGAAAGCGGTTGTCTTTTCGGTTGAACGTTTCCGCAAAGAATCCGACATTGAGATTCATGTTTCTTTCCGGCTTGAGGTCAGGAGACGGTACAACAAGAAATCCGTTGCCCAACAGTTCTAAATCGGAAGGGATTCTCACGTCGTACGCCAAGGACGCTTTGATTAGAAATTCAGGGATTATAGCATAGCGAAAGGCATCGCTCAATCCGAAATCTGTCTTGCTTAAATCTATTCCTTTTCTTCTGCCTGCCCCCAGCATATCCGCTGTTGTTGTTTTCATGTGGTAATAGTAGAATTTACCCGACAGTGCGTTCATCCACTTATTGTTGCTTGATGTCCATTCATGGGTAGCACCTGCTACCAAGCTGTGCATGTCGCTATTGAATCTCGTTTGATATCCCATAGCCTTGTCACGTAAGGGGTCTTTGGGCAATCCCTTGGTGTAGTTATATACAACGTTCAGGTTTAGGCTATGTCCGATACCTATGGGGTAATCCAAATTTATTTTCTGCAACACGGTGTGTTTACCGCTATGCAAATCACTGGGATAGGGTTTTATCTCTCCTCCAAAATCGCTAACCGGATTAGATGTCGTACCGTCCCAATTATAGCTATGAGGTGCTTTATCTACAAAACGAAACAAAGTATAAGAATACTGCGTATTGGCTTCGAATGACAAGCGAGGAAAAAGGAAATCCCTCTTCTCCAATTTTGCTCCAAAGATGTATGCTTCAGAAAAATTTCGAGCCTCTTGTATGTTGTACTCAATGCCCTGTATCTGCTGTGATGATTTGGTAAAGGCAGGTTCTAACTTTACTTCGTCAAACCACCATTTTTTCGACTTGATACTTCCTCCCACCATCACTTTGTTAAAGCGATCGTGGTCGCGACGGATCATCTGCCCTTTACGGAATGGCGATTCCATTGTGTAGCTGTTATCGGAATGTGAGAGCACCGCCCCCAAACCATACTCCAATCCACTCTTCTGATCGTTTCTTTTGAACACGGTATTGAATTGGTGTGTATTGAACGACTTGATACTGTAGCCCACATCTAGATACTTGGCTGGATATTCTTTGAGGACAATGTTGACCGCTCCTCCTACTGCTGAACCTCCAAGTTTTGCCGGTACAATGCCCTTGTAAATCTCTATCCGGTCTATCATGTCTGTGGGAATGTCGTTTAGGTCGATAAAATCGTTGTTATCGTTCATAGGCATTTCATCAATAAATACGCCGATACGCTTGCCTTCAAGCCCTCTTACCGAAAGCCTTGATACACTCCCCATTCCGCCGGATGACCTCAAGGTAATTCCTGCCATGCGTGAAAGGATGTCATCCACACTTGACACGACCCCTTTCTCTTCGTCCATTGCAATGACTGATACTGGCATAGGAGAATCTTTGAGTCTACGTGCTTTACTTTTAGCCCTTATCGTTACTTCGTCCAACTTCTTGGCTTCGGCTTTCAGGCTGATAATGGTTTTCTGTGCACTCTCCTTTGCCACAGTATGTTTTAGGATAGCCGTTTGGTAACCCATAAACTTTACGGTTAATGTATAAGTACCGAAAGGAACGCCTGAAAAAGAGAACTCGCCTTTTTTGTCGGCTACGCTGCCCTTTTTCAGTTCCTCAATAAAGATGGTTGCTCCAGGCAGTGGATCTTCGCCTGTGTTGTCAATGACCACGCCCGCGATTCGTCCTCGCCCTGTTTGAGCCGATACACTGATGCTCATAAGTATCGGTGCCAATAGATAAAATAGAATTTTCTGTTCCATTGTTTATTTATATAACAATTATCTCTTTTTGTACCTTTTTCGGGAGGGGGTGTTAAAGATGATTTTTCAGTCGTTATCAATACCTGAACTGAATGTCGTTACGTTCGATCTCTTCTTTGAGAAAAGTCAAGAGCGCGTCTGTGTCATCTCCCGCGAGAAAGGCAATGTTCTCGACGGTGGTGCGTTTACCCGATGCGCAGGTCGACGGTGAATTTTCCAGATAAGCATACCGGTGGTCTCGTTTTACCAACCGATGTATCAGTTGCGGATAAGCAGCCCAAATACGGTGTACAGGTGTATCTTTGTTTATTGTCATTGAAGATTATATTTTAGAGACATTATAAATTTTAAAAACTGTATTTTGCCTTCACCCACACTCCCGAATTATGTCTGTATAAGCCAAACATGCCCCCGTTGCCCCCGAGCCAGTCATAGCCAGCCGAGAGGCGGAGTTGGTCGCTCAAGGCATAATCGGCTGCAAAGCGGCTGAACCAGCCCGTGTGGTTGGGGTCGAAGTAGGTGAAGGTGGAAAGTTGCAAGGTGTTGACCAATAGTTTTTTCGACACGTTGAGCGTCAGGAGCGAGCTGTGCCGGGACTGGGCGATATAGCTTTCGCTCTTGAAAATATGCTCGGAAGAAAACTGGACTATCATTGTCCACTCGCGAGGAGCGTACCAGTCCACCCCCACCAGCCAATTTATGGTATTGAACCCCTTTTGGCGCGAGGATTCGGCTTGCGGCATGTAATTGAAATGTTTTCCCGTGTTGAAAGCCGCTTCACCGCGTAACACGAATTGCCCCAAGGGTTTTGAGACATCGCCTCCGACGAACCCCATGCGGTAATGGTGGGGCGAGACGGAGAGTTTCGTGGCTGAGGATTGGTACGTGAGAACGGGCATCTTGTTCCACGTGTGTAGTGCGGCCAAAGAGAAGTCTACTCCTGGCAAGGTGAAAGAGAGCCTTCCCCCGTATTCCATGTTGGATAGGCGGAGTTTGGGGAGGCTTCCCTTCTCGTTCCAGACAAGGGGTAGAAGATTTTCTTTAGGTAGCACGCTCCACGGGTTGGCGGCATCAGTGGACAGCCTGTATCCCTCGAAAGCGGGCACGACGAGCAATTCGAATTGCATCTTGTCCTTAAAGACAAAGAACCGTAAGGCGTTGACGGGCATGCGAATATCATCATAATCTTGTGCCAGAAACTCTGTCATATCCATGGGCGAAACCAAGTCGGTAACGCGCACTCCGTCTGCCGCTCCCCAAATGACAAACTGCCGCCCTAGACGAACCCCCCAATTCTCCTCCCGATGATCGAGATACGCCTCCCGTAATTCAACCCCCGTGCGCTCCTTCAGCAAAGCGTTGTAAGTGATGTTGAACGAGACGTAAAGCGATGATCCTCCAGAGCTTTTGCCTATCTCCCCCCTTACCCGGACACGGGAAGACATGAGGTCATTCGGTTCCCTGGTGCGGAAGGCGTGGTAGGTATCGACAAACCCCTTGAACTGCCACGGTACCACTCCTTTCTCCTGGCCCCCTACGGCATGCACCGACAAGAACAGGAAAAGTACCGGCAGGAATCCTGTAGAGAAATTGCTTGCACTTGTCATTAGAGCCTGCCTTTCTCCAAAACGGTGACGTTGAACTTTGCTTCCTCCACGGGAATGTTGTATTTCGGATTCTTGATTTCAAGAATCGTCTGATGCCCCGTCTGCACGTTGCTCATGTGCATCTTCCGGGCGACCCAAAAACCGTCCACCCTGGCGATATCTGACATTTCGAGGCGGCGGTGCAGCCTGCCCAGCTTGTCGTAGTACTCCACCCTGACCGGTATCAGGCAATCCTGACGTATCAGGGCTATCTTTCTGGAAAAAATATCGCGCTTGTCTTTTGGAACAGACTCCAGTTTCCAGCACTTGTACCCATCGATGATTTCCTCCCCGAGTAGCTCGTGCGTATCTTCATCCACGGAGCGACTGCCCATATCGTCGTATGTAAAATCGCTACCCATGAAGTAATCCTGCCTGGCAGACGAGCCGCTGATGCGACGGGTCTTTTTCATCGCGGGCAGATAAAGCCACTTGTCGTCGTCTTTACCCGGTTCATCGTAATCCCACGTGAGGAATCCCGTGCCCTTTACATCACCGGGATACTCGAAGAACATGATGCTTTTGCGGTCTCTCTTCTCTTCGCCGACATCGATGGAATAGGAAACGAGCCTGCGCTCGCGCACCGCCCCGCGCTTGTTGATCAGTTTCATCGACAATTCCGATTGACGGGTGTCTCCATCGGGACGGTCTTTTACTTTTTGGGCGATATTTCTGCCTGTTTGTGCTGTTGCTACGGTCATGAATACCGCGACGATTGCAACGGCCAAGATTGTTCTTTTCATAATTCTTTATTTGTTAATTTGTTACTATAACTAGCACCTCGAGTGCGAGCTCTTGTCTTCTCTCTCTTTTATTGATCCGTTATCTGCTTGCCTTTATTTGTTTCTTGCCCGAACACGCGGAACTTTTGAAGCAAAACGGGCGTTACGCAAAGGTCGGCAAGCAATGCCGACACGATACCGGCCACGGAGAGCATACCCATGTGTACAAAGGAGAGGCCCTCGGAGGTGATGTAGGTGGCGAAGTTGCCACATATCACGATACTCGTTAGGATGATCGGCGTCCCACAGGTGCGGAACGATCTAAGAATCGCTTCCCGGTAGTTGCCCCCGCGTTCAAATTCCAAATGTCCGTGATTGATGAAGTGAATCGTGTCATCCACGGCCAAACCGAGAATCATCGGCATGATGGTTGCCGTCATCATATCCAGCGGGTATCCCAGCCAGCCCATCAATCCCCCGACAACCAGTGCCGGGGTGACATTCGGTATCATGCCGATAAGACCGACGGGCATGCTGCCGAAAGCAAAAATCATTAACACCCCGATGAGGAAGAGCGCGATGGCAAATGAAATCATTTGTCCGCGGGCCACGTACTGCATCATCACGGTAAATTGAGGAATGCTTCCCACGGCTGTAACTGTTGCCCGGGGAAAGAGTTTGGCGGCACGCGCCACGATATCGTCCAGGTCGCGTTCCGTCTCCCCCGAATCGTAGGTGTTCGTTTCCACCATCAGACGGAGACGCCGGTAATCGTAATCAATCCAATATTCCGCTTCACTACCTCCCGCGTTCTCGTAAAGAAGCAGTAACTGTGCCACCTCGTCGGGATTTCGGGGGAGTGTGTAATAGGCGGTATCACCATCGTGTAAGGTTTGATTCAGGTCCTTGAGGATGTTCAGCACCGACGTCGTGCGTTTGGTCAGTCTATAACCGTCGGCTTGTTGAATGAGGGAGTCCAGGCGTGCAAGAATTCCGGGAGATTTTGCCAACCCGTTCTCGGGCAACTCTATCATCACGTCATAGGCGTAGACAGAGCCAAGCTCGCTTTCCCCCACCCGTAATAGATTGTCTACATAGGCTATCTTTCTTCCCATGGTGCGTTCCACGTCAAAGGCCATCTCTATTTTGGAGAACTGGTAAATGAGAAATACTGTAAACAGCCCGAAAATGTATAGAATTAACGTGCCGTGCTTGAGTACCCACCCACCAGTTTGTCCCAACTTACGATCGAGCCACCGTTCTCCGGTTTCCCGCACCCCGGGGTGCGGCTTGCCATTTTTACCGAAACTCAACAGCACGGGCATCAACGTTATGGTGATGAGGAAGGCAAACATGACGCACGCGGAGGAGGCAATACCTATAAATCGCATGGGGCGCATCGGTATGGCAAGGAACGACAGCAAAGCAGTGAAAGTAGTCAGCGCGCTGAACAATACCGGCCAACCCATCTCCCCCACGGTCTCCTCAACGGCCCGCTTCCGTTCCCCGTGCATAAGGAATTGTCGCTTGAAATAAGAGTGCACGTGTATATTGTAAGCTATCGAGACGGCAAACGCCAGCAGCATCGGTATTGTCAGCATTCCGCTATCTATCGACAGGCCAAAGTATCCCAACATGCCATACACGGTTATGATGCTTCCCGTGGCGGTAACAAGCGGCACGACAACCCCTCTCAGGGAACGTGTTACCAGGAGCAGGATGAAGATGGATACAAGAGCGGCGATACCTAGCACGCGCGGCATCTCGCTGTTGAACCATTTCATCTTTACAGCCGTGACGTAAGGCAGCCCCGTCCCTCTGGGGTGGAGATCCTTGTATCTTTCTTTGGTGATGATATGCTCCAACTGGTTACCGGTGAGCACCTCGGGAGATACACCACCCCCCTTATTCCACACCGAATCTTCGGGAAAAGCGCGCAACTTGAGAATGATCCACGAGAGTGTGCCGTCTTTAGAGACAAGCCGCTCGGCGATATACGGTTTCTGGTAAGCCCTGAGGCGTATCTCCTCTAAACCCGCGGCGTCAGAGGGGATACTGTCGGGCACAATCTGTTCGATACTCATACCCTCTTCGGTACCAACCATGAACTCGATGTCGGTGAGTGAAGTGATTTTGTCTGCATACGAAAGACTATCCATCATCTCGTTCGTGAGTTCGCGGATAAGTTTCAAATTCTCTCTTGTAAACGAATCATCGCATTGGGTTAGCACCGCTATAAAATTATCGTTACCGAATATGGCCTTGAATTCATCGGTTTTGACAAGCATCGGATCGTCTTCGAGAAAGTAGTCTTCCCACGAAGCGGTCACCTTGAAGTGTTTTAACCCCGTGAGACCTATGGTAAAAACAAGGGTGAAAATCCCGAGAATCCACCAACGTTTCTGTATCATTTCTCTGCCCCGCAAGGCAAACCAGGCATTAATCTTTTTTATTTTCATATTTTCTCTTTTTCGTTCGCATGACACCGGACATGTCATTTTGTGCAAAGTTACCCATGTCTGCCGTCCTGCGCAATACCTAAAAAGGATGATTTTATTTATTGACAATAAGCGTTGAGTTGTCCGAGTCCCTCGTGTTCCCATGTCATTCAAGAACTGCCTGCCTCATACCTTCTTCCCGTGGAAAATACCTAAAAATAACGATTGACCGGTAATGTCATAATAAACTATCTTTGCGGCAAACATTATTACATAATAAACCGATTCTATATGACGAATTTGAGAAAGATAATCAGTATCTCTTTTTTCAGCATTCAAATGGTGAATCACTCTTTGAACGCGCAGCAGCAGGAAAAGGGAAACGAGGATATTGACAGGGACACCGTTTACCGGCTTGAAGAAGTGGTGGTATCGGGCCGACAAATATTAGGGAGTAAATTCAAGGCGAGAAACCGCACCGGTTCAGCATATTATATCTCTCCTGAAGAGATACGTAAATTTGGGTACACCGACATCAACCGGATGTTAAAAGCCGTTCCGGGGGTAAACATGTATGAAGAAGACGGGTTCGGGTTACGCCCAAATATCAGCCTGCGGGGGACGAAAGCCGAGCGAAGCGAACGGATTTCTATTATGGAAGACGGCATCTTGGCAGCTCCGGCCCCTTATTCCGCCCCGGCTGCTTATTACTTTCCGAATGCTGCCCGCATGGAAGCCGTCGAAGTGGTGAAAGGGAGTAGTCAGGTTCAGTACGGCCCGTTCACTACGGGAGGAGCCATCAACATGGTATCGACTCCCATACCGAACACTTTTTCTGGCACGGCGAACCTCTCTTACGGAAGCAAGAACACGTTCAAGTCGCATACGCACATCGGAAACATGTGGAAGCATTTCGGTTTTATGGTGGAATATCTGCGCTATCAGTCGGACGGATTCAAGAAATACGAAGACCATCCCGTCAAAGGATTCAACAGAGACGACCTCATAGCTAAAGTAATGATAAAAACGGATAAAGGCACGGGGGTAAACCATGCGCTGGAACTGAAGTTCGGATACGCGGGCGAGAACTCGGATGAAACGTATGTAGGGCTTTCCGAAGAGGATTTCAAACAAACTCCTTTCCTCCGCTATGCCGGCTCACAGATGGACGAGTTGAAAACCAATCACCGGCAATGGGTAGCCACTTACCTGCTCAACTTCTCCAACAAGCTAAAAATAGTCACCAGCGCATATTATAACCGTTTCCACCGCAACTGGTACAAACTGAACGACGTACGGGCGGGAATCACCTCTAAAGAGAAGAGGTCTATCGCCGATGTGCTCATCGATCCGGAAACAAACATCCGTTACTTCAACATACTGACGGGGAAAGTCGACCGTGAAGGCGAAGCGCTGCTGGTAAGAGCCAACAACAGGACATATCGTGCCAGAGGCATACAAACCAAAGCGGAATACCGCTTCAACCTGAATGGGTTCTTCTTCGATGTAGAGTTCGGACTGCGCTATCATCACGATGAGGAAGACCGCTTCCAATGGGACGACGCTTACTCCATGAAGAACAAGAAGATGGTGCTGTTTATGGAAGGCATCCACGGGACGAATGCTAACCGCGTCACATCGGCGGACGCACTGGCAAGTTACCTGCTCGCCAAATTAAGATATAACTCATGGACTATCACTGCCGGATTGCGCTACGAAGACATCGACCTGCTGAAAAAAGATTATACGAAAGCAGATCTGGAGCGTACGGGGAAAGTACGCATCGAAACCCCCAACCATGCGCGCGTTTGGATTCCCGGCGTGGGAGTAAACTATCAACTCGTTCCCGAAGCGTCGGTATTCTTCGGAGTTCACAAAGGATTCGCACCGCCGAGCGCGGAGTTGTATCAAAAACCCGAAAGCAGTGTGAATATGGAATTGGGAACACGCGTTTCCGCTGGCAACTTCAAGGCAGAGCTGATCGGTTTCTACAACAATTACAGCAATATGCTCGGAAGCGACCTCGCCGCCTCGGGCGGATTGGGAACGCTCGAACAGTTTAATGTAGGCGAAGCCCGCGTAAAAGGCGTGGAATTTCTTATGCAATACCAACCCTTGCCTGAAGCATGGAAAGTGCGCATGCCCCTGCAAGTATCATATACTTATACCGATACGGAGATGAGAAACTCGTTCTCAAGCCATTCATGGGGCAACGTGATGAAAGGAGACGAGATCCCCTACATCTTCAAACACGCACTGAACATACAGGTGGGAATAGAGCACAAATGGTTCGACGCGAACATAGGAGCACGCTACAACAGCGATATGCGCACATCTCCCGGACAGGGGAGGATCGCTGAAAGAGAGAAGGTGCCTGCGCACCTCGTGCTGGATGCATCGGCCAGCGTATATGTAAACAAATACCTGACGGTAAAAGTAAACGCCGTGAACCTGACCGATAAGGTCTATCTCACTTCACGCCATCCGGCAGGGTTGAGGGCAGGACATCCTTTCGGCATCTACGCAGGAGCCAACGTCCGGTTCTGAACAAATATATGCAATCATATATAAAAAAGAAGAAATATAACAAGATAAGGCAATGAATATATCATCGGTTATAAAATTAGTAATCAGCATCCTGTTCACGGCAATCTTCTCTCAGGTTTGTCCGGCACAGGAACTAATGGAAATAAAAGGCACAGTGTGTTCTGTTTCCGGAGAGCCTCTGCCGGGCGCCACTGCCATCGTGGCGGGTACGGCAAAGGGAGTCATCGCAGACGGCGACGGACGGTTCACACTCAAAGCCCGCAAAGGACAAATGTTGGAAGTGAGCTTCGTGGGAATGAAAACCCGGAAAGTGAAAATCACCTCCACCGTCATGAATATCACACTTCAGGAAAACGTGCAGGAGATAGAAGGAGTGGTAGTGACCGGTTATCAGAACATAAAGAACCGGGTATTTACGGGAGCAGCCGCTTCAGTGAAGCTGGACGACATCAAGCTTGACGGCGTGGCGGATGTATCACGCATGCTCGAAGGGCGTGTAGCGGGACTGTCGATACAAAATGTCACCGGCAGCTTCGGGTCGGCTCCCCGCATCAACATACGCGGCGGCGCTTCCATCATGGGAAACGTTCAACCTTTGTGGGTTATCGACGGAGCTGTATATGAAGACCTAGTGTCGCTCACGCTCGACCAATTGGCTTCGGGTGACGCCGTGACACTCATCAGCTCCGCCGTTGCCGGCCTGAACGCTTCGGACATCGAAGACATACAGGTGCTTAAAGATGCTTCCGCCACATCTATCTACGGAGCCAGAGCCCTGAACGGGGTAATCGTAATCACCACCCGTGCAGGTAAAAGAAACACGCCGAACAGATTTTCTTACTCATACGAGCTGAGTATGCGGGCCATTCCTTCATATACGGACTTCGATCTGCTCAATTCGCAAGAGAGCATGTCCATCTATCAGGAGATGGACAGGAAGGGATACTTCTCCGTACAAAACACATTATACGGACGCCGTAGTGGTGTTTACCACCAGATGTATAAGGCTCTCGGAACCGTTGATCCGTCTACCGGGCGATATTATCTGGAAAACACGGACGAAGCCAGGCGCGCGTTCATGCGCGAGCGGGAATATGCCAACACCAATTGGTTCAAGGAGTTGTTTACACACAGCCCCATCCATACGCACACCGTAACGTTCTCCGGAGGAGGAGAGAATTCTACCATGTATACCTCCATCGGTTTCTATAACGACAGGGGCTGGACGCTTGCCGATGATGTAAAACGCATCACCGCCAACATCAAAAACTCCTTCTACTGGAAAGAGGACAAGATAAAGGCTACCATATCCGCACAAGGAAACTTGCGTAACCAAAACTCCCCGGGTACGCTTTCTCAGCGAAAAAATACGGTAATCGGAACCTTCGAACGCGACTTCGACATCAATCCCTTTGCCTATGCTCTGGGAACAAGCCGTACCTTACGCCCCCGCAATGCCAACGGTGAACCGGAATACTACCGCAATAACTGGGCTCCGTTCAATATTCTGAACGAGTTTGACAACAATTACCTGAAAACCGAAGTGCTCGACTTCAAACTGCAAGGCGAACTTTCATACAGACTCAACGAGAACATCGAAGCGAAAGGATTGGCGTCGGTACGTCATGCGGTAACCAAAAGTTCGCATTTCATCACCGAACAATCGAACGTGATACAGGCTTTCCGCGCCAACGAAACTCCCTACGTGGCGCAAGAGAATATCTATTTGTTGAAGAATAAAGACAATCCCTTGCAACTGCCGCAAGTGGCACTCACCCACGGAGGCATGTTCAATAAGACCGAGACTTCTCTGCGCAGCTATCTGGGACGCTTTGCGCTCGACTACAACAAACAGATGGGCGAGCACGACATACGCGCTTTCGGATTTACCGAAATACGCTATGCCGACCGCATCATCAACCCTTTCCAAGGTTATGGGATACAATACGACAGAGGGAATCAGGTGTTCACCAATCCTTTGATTTTCGATAAGCTCACTAACGAAGGAAACACTTATTTCTCGCTTACCGAACGCTACGAAAGAGGGGTGACCCTCTCCGCCAGCGCTACCTACGGATATGCGGGCAAATACGTTTTCAACGGCGTATTCAACTATGAAGGGTCGAATACGGCAGGCAAATACAGCCGTTCGCGCTGGTTGCCTACTTGGAATATCGGAGCAAAGTGGAACATGGATCAAGAGAAGTTCATGAAAAAGTATCCTGCCGTTTCCAAGCTCGCCCTGCGTGCCAGCTACGGACTGACGGCCAAAATGAACGAACAGGCGATAAACTCCACAGCTGTGTTCAAGCATCTCATCATCAACCGCACACTGCTGAAGGATCGCGAGAATGCGTTGCACATCCTGCATCTTGAGAACCGAGACCTGACATGGGAGAAAATGTATGAGCTGAATCTCGGCTTGGAACTCGGGCTGTTCAACAACCGCATAAGCGCAACATTCGATGTCTACCAGCGAAGTTCATTCGACCTGATAGACCTCATCCGTACCTCCGGTGTGGGCGGACAGTATTACAAGTACGCAAACTTCGGAGATATGCGCACACGAGGAGTGGAATTGGCGCTGCAAACCAAGAATATCGTAACCGACAACTTCAGCTGGACTACGGCTTTCACCGTGAGCGGCATGAAGCAGAAGATCACCCGCCTGCTGAATACGCCGAACACCTTTGATATGGTGGCGGGAACCGGACGCGGCAATATCCTCGGATTCCCACGAGGGGCTCTATTCTCTTTCAACTTTCAAGGGCTCAACAACAATGGCCTGCCTACCTTCGACTTCGGACTTTACCCTTCCAACCAAGGTGTGAACAGCGAAATATCAGGAGCGGATTTCCTCGACGCGCAGTATTCGAAGTCGTACCTTATCTACCACGGGCCTATCGAACCCACTTACATAGGCGGAGTATCGAACACGTTTAAATACAAGAACTGGGAGTTTTCGTGCTTCGTCACCATGCAAGCGGGCAACAAGATACGCCTCAATCCGACATTCGATCCTTCGTTCGCCGATCTGAACGTGTTTTCGAAGGAGTACTACGACCGCTGGCTCAATCCGGGCGACGAGTGGAAAACGAACGTCCCCGTCATTCCTTCGCAGGATTTGATTCGCAACATCGGAAAAGAAAACATCGAAAAGGCTTACAACACTTATAATTACTCTCAGAACAGAGTGGCAGACGGAAGTTTCGTGCGCATGAAAAACATCTCGTTGGGGTATCGATTGCCCAAAAAGCTTCTTTCACAACTCAAGATCAGGCAAATGAGTGTGAAGGCAAACGTAACCAATCCGTTCCTGATTTATGCAGACAAGAAGTTGAAAGGGCAAGATCCGGAATTCTACAAATCGGGAGGAGTTTCATTGCCTACTCCCAAACAATATACGATGACACTGCATGTTGAATTTTAATCGCATTGAAATGAAAAGAATAATTTACTTAAGTATCATACTCACGCTGCTCACGGCATGCCAAGGCTATCTGGAAACAACCCCCGACTCTACGCTCGATGTGAAGATAGACAGTGAAGAGAAAATAGCCGAATTGCTCGCCGGAGCTTACCCCGAAGCCAGTTACTTCGCGTTCTTGGAAACACGTACCGACAATGTAGGCGAACGGGTGAACGGCACACATTCACGGCTGAACGAAGCCATGTATTATTGGGAAGATTACGATCAGGAAGACCTGGACACTCCGCTGAACTATTGGAACGCATGCTACGCGGGCATCGCACAAGCCAACCAAGCGTTGGAGCTTCTGAGCAAATATCCTAAAACCGACCGTGTGAAAGCTTTGTACGGTGAAGCATTCCTATTGCGTGCCTATCTGCACTTTATGCTGGTCAACATCTGGGCGGAGCCGTACGGTACATCCAAGTCGGAGACTGCACCCGGCATACCTTACCTGACAAAGCCTGAAAAGAATGCGCTGGTGGACTACAAGCGCGGAACCGTAAAGGAGGTGTACGAAAAGATCGAGAAAGACCTGAAACTCGGTATTTCACTGGTAGACGATAGTTATTATAGCAAACCGAAATTCCACTTCAATAAAAAAGCCGCATACGCTTTCGCTTCCCGCTTCTACCTGATTAAAGGAGAATGGGAACTCGTTATTGCCTATTCAGACTACGTGCTCGGCATAGACCCCAAACCTGTTCTTCGGAACTGGCAGAAGTACGAAAAAGAGTTTTACTTCAACCGCAAGCATCTCTATACCCGATACACAAGCACTGAAGAGCCCGCCAATTTGCTACTCTCCACAACAGAGTCAAGGGTAGCCCGCAACATATCCACAGAAAAGTACGGAGTGACAAGCAAAAGTGCAGACAAAGTATACAACCAGCATGGGATAGATGGATGCGCCAACTTCCGGAAAGTGAATATGGAACCGGTTTTCCTTTTCAACTATAATGACGGACGCATAGGCGACGGACAATATATCGGTAAATTCGACGAGCTTTCGTTATCGGGCTATACAGGCATACGACCGAAGGGACTGTATGTCACCAACGTTTTATTCTCCACCGATGAGGTAATGCTCAACCGGATGGAGGCATACGCCATGATCGGAGAATACGACAAATCCATAAACGACCTGCTTATCTATCTTTCTGCCAAATTCGGAATCACTCCTCCGTGCAGCCGTCCGGACTACACGCAAACAAGCAGCGACAATTACCAGACCTATACTCCGTTCTACGGAATGAGCATCAAGCAGCTGGCAATGGTAAAAACCATTTTAGGATTCAGACAACAAGAGTTCATTCACGAAGGATTGAGGTGGTTCGACATCCGCCGTTTTTATATATCGGTGAAACGTGCATCGAAATATAAGTTTTATAAGCAACTGGAAAAAGAAGACCCGAGAAAGCTCCTGCAAATACCTGCCGAAGCCATCAACCGGGGATTAGAACCTAACCCCCGTTGAGTATATTGAAAATATAATGGACAGAGAATATTAAAAACATGAAAACAATAAGCAAAAGAATGAGATTCAGGTACTTTATCGGACGAAGCTTGTACCTGTTTGCCACATGCCTGCTGTTAGCGGGCTGCGAACAGGAAGCTGCCTTATCCGACCAAAGCGTAGTAGACTTGGGAGCAGTACAACGCAATAGGACAGAACTCGACGAGTGGATATTAAATACATTCACACGTCCTTATGGTATCGAAATCGAATATCGTTGGGATAAAAACGTGGCGCAGAACGGAAGCTACACCTATCCGCCGGAAGCCGCTAATGTAAAAAGTGTGCTCGAAACGATCAAAGCGTTGTGGATCGACCTCTATACAGCTTCCGATCTGGGTGGAGAAAAGTTCTTTCTGGGCAAGAACCCCGTTAAGATTTACATGTATGGCGGAAAGAACATAGACGGAAACGGAGTAGAGCTTTTAGGAAATACGGAAGCAACGACCAACGAGATGTTTCTGTACAACGTCAACGACTTCGACCCGAAAGATGAGGACAAGGTATTTATCCTGATGCGAAGCGTGCATCATCAATTCGCAAAACGATTGATGGAGTTGTTCCCTTACGACAGAAACAAGTTCCTGACCATCAGCAGAAACAGATATATCGAATCGACCAAACTCATTGCCGATATATTCAAAGGAGAGATACAAGGACGCAGATTGCTTACTTTCTCACCATATCCGAGCAAGAGAGGCTTTTTTACTTTCCACTCTTTCCTTTCTGCCGAGGATGATTTCGCCGAGATTATCAGCGCTAAGCTTACGCATACCCCTAAAGAGGTGCTTAAAGCGTTGGCAGAAGCCAAAACTCCTTACTCCGACGAAGATCCGGAAGTTCAGCGGGCGTATGATGAAGAGGCACGTCAAGCATATAAAGAACTGACGGAGAAAGAGGCGTTTGTAGAAGACTATTTCAATAAAGAAATCAAAATCTCGCTCGATTATCTACAAATGATAAGCATAAAACAATTAAAAGCATATATGAAACAAAAATAAAGAGTATGAAAACAGGATTCCAACTACTTATTCTGATAGCGGTCTGCTTCTCCTGCAAGGATGAGAATATTTTCGATTCATCTCCTTCCGAGCGGAGCGCAAAACATATCAGCGAACTGAGGAAGGAACTTATAGATGCTCCCCATGGGTGGTGTGTCACCTACTTTCCCCGGACAGACTCGCTACTGTTTACAAACGTGAACGAGCAGATAACCCAATTCGAATACCGGAACAAATATGGATATGGCGGACACTGCTTCTTCATGAAGTTCGCAGACGACGGAACGGTAGAAACCATAGCCGATTATGACGAGCAAAGCGGGAAGAACAGCCGCAAAAGCGAGTTTGAAGTAAGTCAGAACACATTCACTCAACTGAGCTTCACCACTTACAATTATCTGCATAGTCTGGTGAACGACCGATTCGCCGCCTCTTCCGATTTTCTTTATACAGGAAAAGACGCTGATGGTAATCTCGTTTTTCGAACAGCTTCATACATAGAACCCGCTCGCGAGTATATGGTATTCACAAAACTGAAAAGCGAAAACAGTTGGGTGGAAGACATGCATAAAGCTTATGCCAATAACCTGTTTTTCCAAGAGATGAAAAATCCGCAACTGGTCATCCGGAAAGCAGGCCGGATATATTTCCGCAGCGACATGCAGACCAGAACTATTATTGACAATAGAGATGAAAACTCAAAAAAAAGAAAAAAGCAGGAGGAATATCAACGCTATCATCTGTTTCTTTTTGCCAAAGACCCCTATGCGCCTCACGGATGGCCCAAAGAGGTAGTAGGTCTGGGATCGGGATATGTGGGCACAACAGACGGATTGACGTTCAGACCCGGCATACGATACAGCAAAAACTACACGTTTTACGATTTCCGCAGAGAAGGAAACCGCTTTGTTTGTGAACTCGTGAAGGTGTTCGACCCCTACAGCAAGACCGAGCGTTGGATAAGCAAACATCTTGCCCCCGGTGGAGAAGTAACCGGAGTTATAGCCGAAATTTGGGATAAATCTGATAATTAAAAAACAAAAAAACGACATGAAATATATATGGATAATGTGTGTATTGCTGCTGGTATGCAGTTGCAACACGGTGAAAGAAGACACCATAATAAACGAAGATTATGAAAAAATATTTCCACCAAAAGAAATAGAAAAACCGGAGAACAAACGAGGAGAGTTGACGATACAGTTATGTGACCCTGACTTGGCATTGAAAAACTACAAATATCCCGGTACCGAAACACCCGAGGGTGCAGAAAAATATAAAGTGACTTTGCTATGCCAATTTAATGAAACGGACCGAAGAGGAAATCTTGTAGATGATCCTAAAGTAACAGCTCGATACGGAGTAAAGTATATTAACGAAAAGAAAGAGCTGATAACCATCACTTGCTTCGAAAAGGACTCGGAGTCTGCAGAAGAAGATACGGAAGAGGACTACGATGAAGAAGAGGAAGAACAAAACATCAATGTAATGAGCAATGGCGAAGAATTGGAAATTACCTTTGAGGTCTACTCCGGATTTCCCTTATACCTCAGTGTCAGCGGAGTAGGTCCTCGGAATTCTAATGTAAGAGCAAGCATCAAGGCTGTTTCCGCCGACGGGTTGATTGAACTTCCCGAACTGCGGACGGAGCAATATCAGAATGAAGAAGGACCGAATATGCTGAAGCACCCTTATTGTGAATATTTTATTTTACCTTAGAAAAAGAGAGAAATGAATTACATAAAACAACATATACTATCCCTTTGTTTGCTGGCAAGCGTAACGGCCTGTACCGAAGGGACGAATGAAACGGTAGAAAGCGCATACCGGCCTCCTGTATTGCCGGAACCGTCGTACAAGTTTTCAAGAAACGGAGAGAGCAGCGTAAACACGTTGGAGTGTAAATTTTTGAAGGCTCCTATCGACAGAATCTTTTCGAGATACATGAGCGGAGCACGCATGGGCACGAAAATGGACTATGATGAAGCGATGCAAATGTTCCGCGAAGGAGAGTACGGTTTGAAGCCGCAAAATGAGATAGCCACTTCTACGCTACACCTTACCGACAGAGGAAAAATCCTGCAAGATTTCAACAGTTGGTTTGACATGTCGACACGTATAGCCGGATTAGGACAGGAAAAACCGCATGAACACAGAAGTACGGAAGCTCAAAAAGGAATAACGGGATATGTAGGAATCAATATAGGCGACAAAGACATTTGTTTTGTGGATGATAGAGGAATTGCCGTAGCCGAAGTTTACAGATATGCCATCATGGGTGCCATATATCTGGACAAAATACTCAACGTGCACCTGAGTGAAGATGTAACGGAAAACCCGGAAGTACGCTCCGCGCACGACTTGACCCAACTGTCTGCGGGACACAACTATACAGAGTTGGAACACCACTGGGATTTAGCCTATGGATATTACGGATTCTGGAAACCGCTCGCCCAGTCTGAAGGCTTGCCGGCATTGAAAGATTCGCACCGCCGCATCTTTCAATGTTTTGTAAGAGGACGTACCTATATGGAAACATCACGTTACGATGAAATCAAGCTACAAGCTGATACTATCAGGCATGAGCTTGGACGTGTGGTGGCTGCCAGAGCAATGAACCTGCTGGTAGGAGCCAACACCTTTGCCAATCTGAAAGAAAACCCCAAACATGCTTTTCGACTTCTATCGCAAGCCTACGGACTCATCTATGCCTCACAGTTTGCCCGAAACGCACAAGGGCAACCATTTATTACATACCAGGAAACCCGGAAACTTTTACAGACATTGGAACAAGAAGGCGGGCTATGGGACAAGGAGCGCTTGCTGGGAGAGGAAAAAGACGAAGGCTCGTTACACTATCTGGCAGCACAGATAGGCGAGAGGTTCGGAGTGTCACCTGAAGAAATAAAAAAATAAAATAAACATGAGAACAATTCATAGAATAGCATTACTCGCAATGATGTGGGTGTGGATCATTCCCACAGCGAACGCACAAGAGAATTTATTGAAAAACGGAGATTTTGAAGGAGAATGGATCGGATCCGACTTCGAGAGAAAACCTAAAGGTTGGAAAGTGTACAAAGCTATAGGAAACTTTCAAAACGAAAAGCGTGACGGAGGAAGCGGAAGCAAAATATTCATGGCATATCTTGACAATGGAGGATCCATCAGCCCTATTGATGAGACTGTTGAGAGTTGGCGTATAGGAGCATTACCTGTCGAAAAAGGAGCTACTTATAAACTGACCGTTTGGCACAAATGCACAAACGAAAATTTGAAATTCAATGTCATATTCAACTTCTACCAAAGAACAGAGGATGACGATGACTGGAAGGGCGATAAAGAATACAGCTTCACTACCAAAAAAGACAAATGGGTGAAATTCGAGCAGGAGGTCAAAATTCCTAAAGACCAAAACATAGACGTAGCAGGAATGAGTATAATCTTCCCATCCAAACAAAACGGGAAAATTTATTTGGATGATATCTCTTTGACAAAATCAGAGGGAGGCTCCTCAACACCCGAAACACAAAAGCTGGAAAAGCCCGAGCTGAACTCTACCGAATGTTTCCAGCAAGAAATTACAGTATCATGGAAGAAAAGCAATATGCAAGGAACCACTTACGAAGTAAAAACCGCTGCACATGTATTTACCGGAATCACCGGCAATTCGTTCACGATAGAAAAACTGACACCCGGACAGACGTACGATATCGAAGTATGTGCCGTAAAAGACGGAGTGAGGTCTGAATACGCGAAAACGACCGCCGGAACGAAAAACCTCGAAAAGTCGGTCGATTCAGAAGACCGTATCCCCTATCTGCGTACTATCGAAGCCGATGCTACATGCAAAGGACGTTTTCTCAAGCTCTACTACAACGAATTGGCGAATCCGAATGCGAAAATCTCTTATAAACTCGATGGAAAGTCTGTTCAACCTGCAAATAATACGCTGGAATTCCCCGCTTTCGAAGGATACTACAAAAATTTTCAACTGGAAATCCATATCGATGAAGGAGAAGGGCGAGAGTGGGAAATCCTGTATAATGAGTTGAGTGTGCAGAATTTTTAAGAATAAAGAAACTATTAAACTGTTTACAAACTTATGAGCAAGAATAGAATAACCGCACTGTGCGTTGCTTTCTCGATTATTTGCAGCTTTGCCTGCGAAGACCGGAAAGAGGAGTATCCGGACATCCGGATAGGAAAAGAAAAAAACGTTGACGAATTGTCGCTGAATAAGCAAACGGAAAAAAGGCTCCTCGTTTCGGGAGGAAACGGAAAATACATCGTCAACGTGGAGAACTCGCAAATAGCCACTGCGCAAATGAGCATGGACACGCTAAAGGTGAAAGGATTGCTGGAGGGCGAAACGTTTGCCACTGTCCTCTCGCACGACAAGCGTGTACGGCTGAAAATCAACGTGACTTTCCCCGAATTGGGCATAAGCCATCCCATTGTTCAACTCCGTCCTAAAGACATAAGCAAGTTCGTGAGCATTTCGGGAGGAGGAGAACGCGTCACACTACAGGAAAACGATCCGGCAGACGTAATGGATATAAAATGGGACGGCTCTACCGGCATGCTCGAAATAATGCCCAAATACGAAGGAGAGGCTGAAGTTACCGCCATATCCGAAGACGGAAAAGAACAGAAAACCATCCATATCAAAGTGAAGCCTGAAGGAGAATTGACCGTGCCCGGATGGTACGACACCCGCAACAGTTCATATTACGTGATGTTGAACAACAAAATGATAGTCAGAAGAAAAAGAGCAGGCACATGGATCATAGACAGCGCCCGCCCTTATGGCGGATTTATTACAACCTACGAAGGCTCTCACATCAAGATCGCCCCCATTGTGAATCCCGTACAAGGCGATTCCATCGACTTGAATGTCCTCAGTTACTCCGCTGCGCATGGAAAAATAAAAGTAGGGATACACCGCCTCTATGTAGAAGAGGTGCGAGAATCGGAAGTCATGCTGAGGGGGAAAGGGTATAAATTTTTACTACCTTACCAGAGCGAGTGATTATATAAAAAGACAAAATCAGGCGGTATATAACCATAGCAAGATTATACCAATTCTTGGGAGTAGTGTCGAATAAGCGTTAGGAAACGATCAAGCACATGTGGCGTTTCGGGCTTAAAGGATAGGACTATCCTTTATGAACTATTTAAAAGAATAACAATTCTTAACAATTAATACCCGTTCACGGAAGTTTGGCAACAACTATATTGATAAGTAATAGGGCTGAAATGATAATTGATTATTCTTTTAATTGGTTTTCTTTGTAATATATAATATCTTGTATATTACATGTTAATTAAGCTTGATTTATTCTGTTATAAAAAATTGGAGACATGAATATTCTAAAGTTGCAGGGGTTGGACAGCCGGCTTTTTAACCTTGTCGCCCCTTTAGTGATGAGCCCTGCCGTGCTGCGGCAAAATAATAATTACCCTTTCAAAACGACGCGTAACCATGTCTGGTACATTGCCGTGAACGAAGGACGGGTGCTGGGATTCATGCCCGTGAAAATGACCTTGATGAACAACTGCATAGATAACTACTATATTAGCGGGGATAACCCCACTGTTATAGAGGGGATATTGGACCGTATTATCCATGATTTTTCTTCTGACGGTTCTCTCGTGGCCGTTGTACACAAACGCCACGTGGAAGGCTTTTCCACGAAGGGGTTCATTCCCTATTTCGAATGGAAGAAATATATCAAAATGCGTTATCATGAAGGAGGTAGGTCATGATACGCCGGTTGGACGTCTACGAGGCCGCCAACCGGAGATTGAAGATCATTTTTGACTTTTTTGATTACGTGTATGTCTCTTTTTCCGGTGGCAAGGATAGCGGTGTCCTTCTTCATTTGTGCATGGATTATATTCGCAGGCATGCTCCCGGCAGAAAACTGGGAGTGTTCCACATGGATTATGAGGTGCAGTACCGCCAGAGCACGGAGTACGTGGAAAGGGTGTTTTCCAATAACCGGGATATCCTTGAAGTGTTTCACTGTTGTGTCCCCTTCAAGGTACCCACATGTACTTCCATGTACCAGCAATACTGGCGTCCCTGGCAAGAGGGGTACCAGAATATCTGGGTTCGCCAGATGCCGG
>OBWJ01000044.1_pt1 | contig 147589 bp, 145 predicted proteins | sample 1495181 | NCBI WGS metagenome assembly OBWJ01 (sample SAMEA2580041, study PRJEB22360) | human gut metagenome
CGACAACCCGAACGGGTTTACCATCGAGGGCTTCACGATTCTGGAAAACCGCGACTTGCAAACTTTAGAGAGATAAGCGTATGGGAAAGTGTATGAAACGTGTCCGCGATTGGACGGACAAGCAGGATGAGCGGCTGCGCCGAAAGTTGGAGGCGCTGCCGCAGCGGACGAAACTCGCCGTCGTTCTGGTGATCTTTACCTTTTTCGCCGTCTGCGCCCTCTTTACGTTCGGGACGGCACTCCACCAAATCGGACGGGAAAACGGACGGCAGATAGAGATCGAACATATCAGAGAGTTAAACCTGCCCCCAAAGCAGGATAGTATCAACCTTTATAAATATTACGATTATGGAACAAAACAAAAATCCGACTTTCTCCCCGAAAGAGGCGAAGCCTGAACAGCCGCTTACGCCGCAGCAGCGGCAGCAGCGCCGCAAGATGCTCGTGTACCCGCTTATGGGGTTGCTCTTCGTGGGTTCGATGTGGCTGATCTTCGCGCCCCCCGAAAAGGAGAAGGCCGAGGCGACGCAGGGCATGGGATTCAATACCGAAATGCCGCAGCCCGCAGAGTCGGGCATCATTGCCGACAAGCGCACCGCCTACGAGCAGGCGCGGATGGAGGAGAAACGGCAGGAGCGCCGCTCGCAGATGCACGACCTCGCCTCCTTGTTCTCGGACAAGGAGGAAGAGCCGCAGGGCGGGCATGATGATTTCGACCTGCTGAATCCCGAACCCGAACAGCCCGCCCGTGCCTATGGCGGCGGCAGTTCCCGACAGACGATCCGCTCCTCGGCCTCGGCGTATCAGGACATCAACCGCACGCTGGGCGGCTTCTATGAGCAGCCTGCCGACGATCCCGAAAAGGAGGAGCTGCGCGAGCGCGTCGAAGAGCTGGAGGCGATGATGGCGCAGCAGGCCGCGCCCTCCGGCGCGTCGCTCGACGATCAGGTAGCCCTGCTGGAGAAGTCCTACGAGCTGGCGGCCAAGTATATGCCTGCGGGACAGAACGGTGTGCAGCAGCCCTCCCCGGCAGGCGACGGCAAAAGCCCAAAGGCGCATACACGCAACGGCAAGGCGGTGGCGATGCCCGTGCAGCAGGTAACGACGCGGGTGGTGTCGGCACTGACGCAGCCGATGAGCGACGCGGAGTTTATCGAGGCGCATAGCGGGGAGCGCAACTACGGTTTCCACACGGCTATCGGGAGCGCAAGCACCGCCGAAAAGAATACCATCGCGGCCTGCGTACATTCCGACCAGACCATAACCGACGGGCAGACCGTCCGCCTGCGGCTACTGGAGCGGATGGAGGTGGCCGGAATACGCATCCCGCGCAACACCATAGTCGTGGGTGCGGCACGGGTGCAGGGCGAACGCCTCGGCGTGGAGATTACCTCGCTCGAATACGAGGGGACGATCATTCCGGTCGAACTCGCCGTATTCGACAGCGACGGGCAGGAGGGCATCTTCATCCCCAGCTCGATGGAAATCAGCGCGGTCAAGGAGATTGCCGCCAACATGGGTTCTTCGCTCGGTTCGAGTATCAACATCTCCACCGACGCCGGGGCGCAGCTCGCCTCCGACCTCGGAAAAGGAGTGATACAAGGGACGAGCCAGTACATCGCCCAGAAGATGCGCGTCGTCAAAGTGCATCTGAAAGCCGGATACAAGGTAATCCTTTATCAGCCGGAGAATTAACAGACAACCGATTATTAAACCGGGGTTCTTAACTCCACCACTAAATCCACAATGAAAATGAAAAAGATTTTTGTAATGATGTTCGCCCTTTTAACGGGCATCGGTGCAGTCCATGCACAAGAGCAGGTAACGACGGAGAACGGCACGCAACAGGCTGCCGACAACGAGGTGCGCAGTGCCGAAACGGAGCAGGAGAAGATCGCCTTGCAGAAAGAGGTCTATCCGCAGGCGGAGACCGACGGCGAACTCTATCATGGCCTCACGAAAAAACTCACGTTCGACCGCATGATTCCCCCGCACGGGCTGGAGATTACCTACGACAAGACCGTCCATGTCATCTTTCCGGCGGCGGTGCGCTACGTCGATCTCGGCTCGCCGAACCTTATCGCGGGCAAGGCCGACGGCGCGGAGAATGTGATTCGTGTGAAGGCCACCGTGCGCGATTTCCGCACGGAGACCAATATGTCGGTCATCACCGAGGACGGCTCGTTCTATACCTTCAATGTGAAGTATGCCGCCGAACCGCTGCTGCTCAATGTCGAGATGTGCGACTTCATCCATGACGGCAGCGCCGTGAACCGCCCGAACAACGCGATGGAGATTTACCTCTCGGAGCTGGGGAGCGAATCGCCGCTTTTGGTGCGTCTTATCATGCAGTCCATCCACAAGCAGGACAAGCGCGAAGTGAAGCATATCGGCTGCAAGCGCTTCGGGATTCAGTATCTACTGAAAGGCATCTACACGCACAACGGGTTGCTCTATTTCCACACCCAGATCAAGAACGCCTCCAACGTGCCGTTCGACGTGGACTTCATCACGTTCAAAATCGTCGATAAGAAAGTGGCCAAGCGCACGGCCATCCAAGAGCAGGTAATTTTTCCGCTGCGTGCCCACAACTACGCCACGCGCGTGGCCGGAAAGAAGGACGAGCGCACCGTCTTTACGTTCGCCAAGTTCACGATTCCCGACGACAAGTGTCTGGTCGTGGAGCTGAACGAGAAGAACGGAGGCCGTCATCAGTCGTTTACCATCGAGAATGAAGACCTCGTGCGTGCGAATGTCATCGACGAACTCAAAGTGAAATAGCCATGAAGCGGTTTTTAATCATCCTCGTAGCGTCGCTCGCCCTCTGTGTGGGGCGGGCTGACGCCCAACGATGCCTCCCCAAGATGCGGGGCATCGAGCTGAAGGCGGGCATGGCCGACGGATTCTACTCGCACGCGAGCCGTGCCGAGACGGGTTACTATTTCGGGGCGGCGCTTGCCACCTACACCAAAGGCGGCAACAAGTGGGTGTTCGGCGGCGAATACCTGCAACGCTACAACCCCTATAAGGAGAGCCGCATCCCGACGGCGCAGTTCACGGCGGAGGGAGGATTCTACTACAATTTCCTTTCCGACGCGCGAAAGATTTTCTTCGTCTATATCGGCGGTTCGGCGCTCGCCGGATATGAGACGGTAAATTGGGGCGAAAAGGTGTTGTTCGACGGTTCGCGCCTTGCGAGCAAGGACGCTTTCATCTACGGCGGGGCGCTCTCGCTCGAAGTGGAAACCTACCTCGCCGACCGCATCGCCCTTTTGGTAAATGTCCGCGAGAGGTGTTTATGGGGCGGCTCGACGGGGCATTTCCATACGCAATACGGAATCGGCCTTAAATTTATTATCAACTGACGGCATGACGATAGATGAAATGCGGCAGTTGCCTTTGGAAACCTTTCTGCAACGGCTGGGGTATCATCCTGCCATGCAGAAACGAAACGATCTGTGGTACAACGCTCCCTACCGCGAGGAAAAGACGCCGTCGTTCAAAGTCAATACGGACAGAAATATCTGGTTCGATTTCGGGGCGGGACACGGAGGCGATATTTTCACCCTTGCCGGAGAGCTGATTCGCAGCACGGATTTTCTCACGCAGGCGAAATACATATCGGACACCGTAGGCGGGAATTTCGTGCCGCTCCCTGCGCCGCGACCTGCAAAGGAGCGTGCCGCCGAGCCTGCATTTCACGAGGTCGAGCAAAAGAGGCTGATCTACGGCGTGCTGAAAGACTATCTCGCGCAACGGGGCATCTCTCCGGAGGTGGCCGCCCGACATTGTCGGCAGATCAGCTACCGCGTACACGGGAAACCCTATTTCGCTATCGGGTTCCCGAACGTGTCGGGAGGATGGGAGCTGCGCAGCAAGCTGTTCAAAGGCTGTGTTCCCCCGAAGGACATCTCCCTCGTCTCACATCGGAAGACACCGACGGATGCCTGCGATGTGTTCGAGGGGTTCTTCGACTTCCTGTCCGCCGCGACGCTCGGAGTGGCCGAAGGCAACGATGCGGTGGTGCTCAATTCGGTCGGCAATCTGGCCAAGTCGTTTCCCCGTCTGGACGGTTATGCGAAAATCAACTGCTGGCTGGATAACGACGAGGCGGGACGAAAGACGTTCGAGGCGTTGCGTGCCCGCTACAAGGAGAAGGTGGTCGATTGTTCGGGGCTTTATGTCGGATGCAAAGACCTCAATGAACACCTGCAAAAGAAATTGCAGGAGAAAACGACGAATAACAAAACATTAAAATTCAGGTTATGATTAGAAGTTTCAATATCACAAGATTAGGTTTTTCTTTTTTCATCGGGATGATGGCTTGTCTGCTTTCGTCCTGCGACAATGAGCTGGAGGTTCGGCAGGCGTACCCGTTTACGTTGGAAACGATGCCCGTGCAGACGAAGATCGTAAAGGGCGAGACCGCCGAGATACGATGCACGCTCCACCGCGAGGGGCGCTACGACGAGGCGCGGTACACGATCCGCTACTTTCAGCCCGACGGCAAGGGAACGCTCCGCATGGACGACGGCACGGTATTCCTGCCCAACGACCGCTATCCGCTCGACCGCGAGGTGTTCCGTCTCTACTACACCTCCGCATCGACCGACCAGCAGACCATCGACATCTACGTCGAGGACAATTTCGGGCAGGTCGTGCAACTGACCTTCGATTTCAACAACGAAAATGAGGAACAAGAAAGAATGTAAATTCTTTCAAGATTAGAATAAAAGAAGGGATATTCGATTTTGAATATCCCTCTTTTATTTCCCGGCCTTATGTTATGTGGAATGTATTATTATCTGTATTTTTGCACTAAAATATTGGCTATTATGGTAATATCTCAAAAGACAATAGAAAAATTACGGTCACTTATTAACGAAGAAACAGAATATCGTTCGGGGCCTAAACTTGTAGCCCTTTTCAATAAGTATGGATTTGCCGATTTATACGAACCCGGATTTCCTTCAAGATGGATATATACTGAATCCAAATTGAAAGAATTGAACGGCAAACCAGAATTAGATAAGTGTATCAAAGATTTATTTGCACCTGTCAATTTTATCTCGCGCTTTTCGGAATTGGATAAACTTATTGGCGATTTCAATCAATATTTGTCTTTCGACGGTTGGCAGGTTGTGAGACAAGGTCAAACTATTACTTTTCAAAAAGCGAAAAGCGTAGATATAGATAGTGAAAAAATCAAAGAAGTTCAACCCAATGAAACAGAGTTCTTAAAAGCGGAGTTCAAAGACATATCTATATCTTCATTACCTGTTGATAGTTGTTTAATTCCGTATTTAGAAACACGGTTGAACGAAATCAGGCAATGCCTATCTGTCAAAGCCCCGTTATCTGCGATATTTCTTATTGGCAGCACATTAGAAGGTGTATTGTTAGGTATTGCCAGCAAATATCCGGCAATATACAATAGAGCAAACTCTGCACCCAAAGACGCCAAGACAGGCAAAATACGTAATCTCAACGAATGGACATTAAATAATTTCATCGACGTTTCTTGTGAAGTAGGATTTCTGAAAGAAGATGTAAAGAAATTCAGTCATGCACTCCGTGATTTTAGGAATTATATACATCCTTATCAGCAAATGTCAATGGGATTTCAACCGGACGAACATACGGCAAAGATTTGTTTTCAGGTTCTGAAAGCAGCTCTGTTTCAAATAAAGCAAAAGTCGGAATTATAAATATCTCGCAACAGCTACATGAACAGAATTATCATCATAGGCAACGGCTTCGACAAAGCACATGGCCTTGCAACCGGGTACAGAGATTTTATAGACAGTTATTGGACTAATGTTTCCGGCCATATATTCAACGGATATAAACGTTGGCTTGCGGAACATTGGGGATCAATCAATAATCCATCACCTTACGAAGACGAATTTATTTTATTTGAGGTATTTCGAGATAAACAACATAAAACATCGAAGCCATCATATCCTCAATCGAATTTAACCCCATACGATGAGGTTCAAGGGCTGATCGCTATATTCAATGATAGTACCAACATGAGGTATGAAGGTTCGGTTTGCCTCACTTTCAAAAATCTTTTTTTTGAACATATTTCCAACTGTTGTTCTCTTGCCAATTGGGTGGACATCGAAAACGAATATTATGGAAAATTGAAAGAGCTACTTGTGGAAGATGATGCATATATTCGGAATGAAAAGGTGCGGACACTGAACCAAGATTTCGATGCCGTAAAAAAGCGACTTGAAACTTATTTGACAAAGGTAGCTCAAGAAACACAAACGCAGCCATTTCCATCTATTCAAGAAGTATTCGATAGTATAATTGATCCGAAAGAAGTTGCTTTTGGAAAACGAAAAATGTTTGTTGATTCCATCTTGAGCAATATTGTTACTTTAGGAGAAGATGATGCTGTTCAATTAGATAAAGAAGAAAATCCTAATTATCTTTTTTGTCATTCGCAAGATGAAGAGCGTAACTACTATGTCACAAAACATTTATCCAACAAGCATTTTCAAGAAACCCATTGCACCCCGGCCAATACCTTAATCCTGAATTTCAATTATACTCAAACAGCAAAACAACTGTATGCAGTAGATAAAGAAGAAATAATCGACATTCATGGATTACTCAACAATGAACGCAACCCGATTATTTTCGGCTATGGCGATGAGTTGGACGATGATTACAAACGGATTGAAAAGTTACAAGACAATGACTTTCTCGAAAATATCAAATTCGTTCGTTATCATGAAACAGGTTGTTATCGGAAATTATTAGGTTTTATTGAATCCGAACCGTATCAAGTAATTACTATGGGGCATTCGTGCGGAAACTCTGATCGCACGTTGCTTAATACCTTATTTGAACATCGCAACTGCCTCTCTGTAAAAGTCTGCTACCATCAGCGAGAAGATGGTACAGATGATTACAGCCAATTGATTCGGAATCTTTCGCGCAATTTCAACGACAAGGCAGCGATGCGCGACAAAGTCGTCAATAAAGAGTATTGTTTACCTTTGGTTCCAATAGCAGGGCGAGAGATTCAGTAGGAAAATTAGGAATAAATATTATTTGATAAAATGAACTTAATCTGCTAATGATGAGAAAAAATTAACGGCGATAGTAGAATCAAACCTACTACCGCCATTAATTTGAAATATATCAGATTCATGCAAAATCGAACAAGGAGAGTTGCTTCGGCTCTAAATATTGCCGTTTGATCTCTTTGAGTTTCGCCATAAGTTTGCGAATTTTCGAGGCGTTGTAGTTGCAACCGTCGGAGCTATGCTCCATCGCATAGGCGTAACGCTGTTCCAACTCGGCGATGCCTTGTTTTACGGCGGTTTTATAGTCGCTGATCGGCTCGTCCCAGACCGACGGGTGGCTGCCGCCGCCTGCACCGCCCGTGCTCCAATCGACCGTAACGACATACGTGCCGTCTATCGACTGCCCGATAAGGATTGTATTGAATATATCCAACTCGATACGCTCCACGATAGGGAGCATCCCGCGTATCCATCCGTACTCGTCGAATTGCTTGGCCGCATAGCCGAAAAGCAGTCCTCGTTCGTATGTCCGCACGTTAAGGATAATTTTGTGGACGCTGTTTCCGAAATTCTCAAAATAGGCGATCAGTTCGGCGTTGTCCCGACGGACGGCCAAGAGGTAACGCAAGACTGCGTTACGTTCTACTCGGCACGGGTTGTATTCCAAAATCGCCTCTAACTTCTCTTGCTTGGTATATTCTTGTATAGGTTTCATAATGATTCTATTTAGATGGGTTGAACTTATGCTGAAATAAGGTTGGCAACGGAGGTATGGTGTTGCAGCCACTCCTGCACGTACTCTGCGTTGTATTCCGAGGTAATGACCGCCGTGTGTTCGTCCGTCTGCGTGAAACGTGTGCTTTCGTAGCTGTCGATCCACTCTTTGAGCGAGGCGACGCCCCATGCTTTCGCGTTGTCGAAATAGTTGTCCAATATGCGGATCGGCTCCGCAAAGGTTACTATCAATGTCCGGTAATTTACTGTGTTCTTTTTCATCGTTCGTCTATTTATTGTTTCTATTATTCAACCATGTATCCCGTTTTGCTCGGCACTCCTCCAATGTCGGGGCGATGCAGGAGAACAATTCGCCGTCCGTGTGTCGGTAGTCGTATTGACAAAGCCGTTTCTTTCTGTGTGGGGAAAGAGTGAGGGTAAAATACTTCTGGCGTTCTTCTCCCGTCGGGCAAACCGATATGCCGTTTACAGTCATTTTTGTTTTCATTGTCGTAATCTTTTAGGGGTTAAAATTTTGCTTTCATCAGCCTGCACCTGAAATATTGGGTTTGGTCGCTGGGCTTGCGCTGGTGTACCCATAGATGATGTGCGCCGAAACCGTACACGAAATAGTCGTCGAGCGGCACTTGGGTTTTCAAGCGTTCGAAACCTTGCCGCAGGCTCTCTTCGCTATCGGCAAAAAGAATGGTGTTCACAAGGCGGAAATAGGTCTCCGTTACTTCGTCGCAATAGGGACAAAAGAAAGATTCGATCGTTACGTTCATAATGCTTTGTAATTAGAGTGTTAATAACCAAAAGAGAAAACCGAAAAGGGCGACCGCAGAAAGCAGGAAAACGATGCAGCCGAACAGAAAGCGGATAATACCCTCTATAATCTCCTTGCAGAGCCATAGACCTATCGACCATGCCCAAATGCTGCCGCCGAACATACTGCTGACAAACATTGCCAGAACCAACCAAAATGCGATTTTTAATGTTGCTTTCATCTTTGACCTCCTTTTCTTGATTGATGCGGATTTGAGAGTGGAGGGAGTGAGTTTCTTATCCTAATCTGCCGCTCGTTTATCCGACATTTTTTTTGATGCGTCTTTCGGTCGCGTCGGTCGTTTCGTTTCAGGGGCTTTTTGGTGTAGAGGTTAGGACGTACAAGGTTTTTGAGAACAAATACCTCGCAACCGGAGGGCGCAGGGAAGATTTTTCGCAAAACCGCAAGGCTCGACCTTGTACGTCCGTCAAGGCCTCGTAAACACCTTTGCACCTGCAACATAACGACGCCACGACGCGATGGGAAGACAGCGAAAATGGAGGTAAACGAATTATTAGGCAGATTCGAGAAAGTAGAAAATAGCACGGCACGTCGTGCTATTCAAAAACAGAAACGGATTGGGCTTGCCAATCCTGAACGAAACGCTTGGAAAAGCGTATAAAAAATCCCTCGCTCCAAAGAAACGAGGGATCTATATTTATGGTTTTGTTGTTGCCGGAAAATCGGCTTTATTACCCGGCGATGAACTTTCCGGTGGCAATTTCATATTTGCCCAATTTTCCATCAGAGTTTTCCAAGTGGACGTATTCGCGTCCTACGACGGACAGACTTTCGTTTGGCTGGCTGAAAATGTAGCCGTTCTTCTTACAGTATTTGGTATATGCTTTTACTGCATCTTCAAAAATCGAGGTTTCCATAAAATCAAGGTTTGAGGTACACGAATATACATATTTCCTTTGTTATATCCGATTTTTGAGCTCTATTTGCATAGAGTTGTTTGAAGTAATGCAAAACGCAGCAATCCGAAGCAGTTGTATTTTTGCCTTATCATTACCTACCGTATTTTGAAGCCTAAATCTATGGCTTATCTTCAATAACTTATCTTAAACCTGCATTTTTTGCAGAAAAGTTAGATTTTCAGCCGTTAGACAACTTTAATTATGTCGCAACAGCTAATAGTCTTACGTTACCAATCTGGCTCCGCTCCAAAATGGATATGAATAGGCAGATTTGCTGATGGATAAACAATTTGGAGTAACTCTCTGGAAAACAATTGGCAAGAGATTTTGTTAGTTGTTTTTTTATTGGTATTTTTGCAAAAAATAAATCTACGAATGACAATAACACAAATTATCGAAGAAATTAATGCGGATATCATTGATATCAAAAGTAAGGGATTTAAGTATATTACTACAAATCAAGTTCCTTCACGACATGATGTTGCTTTGACATTTGAAAGAAATGAAGATAAAGTCGGAAAAGAAATAAACACTTGTGTTCTATACGTTGACATAAGAAATTCTGTAGAATTAAATAAGAAACACCATACACATACTATGGGTAGAATCTATAGTATTTTTTCAAAATCAATATTAAAACTAGCAAAACATCATAATGGATCTGTGCGAAATATTATAGGAGACCGTGTAATGGTTGTTTTTCCATGTGACAATTGTTTTTCTAACGCGGTAAATTGTGCCATTTCTATTAATCACATATCGCATGATATTAATAATCATTTTAAGGATGTAGATTTCAGATGCGGGATAGGTATTGATTTTGGTTTATTAAAAGTCATAAAAGTTGGCTTGCATAGAAAAGGCACTGAAAATATAGATAATAAAAACTTGGTTTGGGTTGGATATCCCGCAAATCTAGCATCTCGACTAACCGATATGGCTAATAAAAATGTTAATCATTCATCCGTAGAGGTATCATATTACCCATATAATTTTAGAGGATTATGTGGGATTTCTTCTTTATTATCTCCATTCCCTCAAAGAAGAGTGAGGAGTAATGAGAGTGTTTATCAAGAGTCATCTACAAAAAAAACACACTCTTTAGAAGATTTTGCTAAGTGTCTTAGTTACAATGAGACCCTAGGAGTATGCTATTCGGGAGGAAAACTAATAAAATTTGAAAAAAAAGATTCACAAATCGAATACCCTGCAATATTAATGACAGAAGCTGTTTTTAATGGATACAAAAAAGCAGAGCCGACAAGCAGTGATATTGTGAACAACTATTGGAAAGAGATTAACAATCATCAAATCAGGAATATAACTTCAAAAGTTTTTGGAGGCAACATAACTTGGAAAATATAAAAATATGGACAATACAGAAAAAGGATTAAAAAAATTGGAATTTGTTAATCAATGGATAGCTAACTGCGACACTAAAAGTTCTTTCATTTTTGCTTTTTTAGGGGTGCTATTAACCATTATATTTTCATCTACCATAGGAGAGGATATGGTTAGTGTTTTTAGTTTCAAGAAGACAACAAAAATAGATTGTGAAAGTATAGGAAATTTTATTTGCCTCTTGTGTGTCATCGCTTTTTTTATAAGTGTTGCAATAACGTTTTATTATATTTATTTTACATTAAAGGCTAAAGTCACCCCTCAAATATATACTCAAACTGGTCTAAAAACAGATTCTAATATCTTTTATGGCACTATTGCATCTAAAGAATATGAGTTGTTTAACAAAGAAAGCAATGAAGAGACAGAGTTAGACTTTATTCATGATATAAATTCTCAAATATTCATCAATTCTAAAATTGCGACTGAAAAATTCAACAACTATAACAAGAGTCTTTTTTGGAGTATAGTCACATTTGCATTTTTCACGTTATTTATCATTATTCACTAAGTAATATGCCTAATATTAAACAAATAATATCACTAAGAGAAAGGTATGCTCCCGTTCAGAAAGTAAATGACTCCTTCAGTGTAAATGAGACAAAAAATTACATAGAGGGGCAAGAATTAAAGAAAGCGTTTGCATCTGAAAGTTTCAGACCTCTATTTGAAAATATCAATCAGACAAAATATTTTTCTGTTACGGCAAAGCAACAAATACCTGAAATAGTAAAGTATTTTGAAAACAACCAAAAAGAATGGGTAGTTCTTTTGTTTATTGATATAACAAATTTTTCCACAAAAACATCCAAATTATCTCCAGAGAAAATAACAAGCATTTTAGATGATTATTATAACGATTTATTTCCAATAATTTATAAGCATGGAGGGGAAATTGAAAAAGTTATGGGTGATGGTATTATTTGTATATTTGGAAAACCATTCCTAAATACCGAAGATCGTGTCGAAAAATATAATAGAGCTCAAAGTTGTGCACGAGATATTATCGTGAAATTTAAAGAAACAAGCAACTCGGTTAAAATAGCTCTTCATAATGGAGAAGTCATGTATTATAAGACTCCAACTTCTTTATATGAGGAATATACGATGATAGGGAAAGCCCTTACAGAACTATATCGCCTTGAAAGTATTTCTGTAAATAACAGTATAAATTTCTTTGCCGGGTCATATTATGACCAGCTTATTGACAAGTCGAAGATTAAAACTAATTTCAAAAACAGTTCATTTTGGACATATTATTCCGAAAGTGTAAAATTGAAAGGATTAGGGAGTAAAACTCTATGCTATTTTAAAAGGGTAAAATAGAAAACCTTGTTTTATATTAAAGATTATATGTCATAGTTTTATTCCTAATCTATATAGTTTTTTAACCAATTTCATTAATCAGGTAGAACATAGATACGTTAAAAACGATTGGATTTGCCACAAAAACGTGATATGATTTGCTTGTTAAGAAAATATCTGTTATCTTTGTTATAAGTAACAGACGAGCAGACAAAAAGAAGTCATTAGGCGACTATGACAGACAAAATACCGTTACTAAATCGTTACAAGCGTACTTTTTGAAATAGTTATCACCTTGATAATAAGGATTTTCGGAGAGATTGGTTCATAACCCTGTCTCTCCGCTGGTTAAGCCGGACAAAACCGGACAATGAACAGCCAAGTCCCACAAATTCAACGATTTGTGGGACTTTTTTTATCCCTTTATGTCTGCCCTACCGGACATCATTTAGACCCTAAAAGACAAAGTTAGTAACCTAACTCGTACCCCCGACAACCGAAAGTCTAAAAGGGGTACACTTAGTCCGAAATTGGCGAACTTCTGTCGCTATTTGGCGAGCCTGTATAAACTTCACTTTGAGCTAATTAACGTAGTTTTGTAACCCAAAAAAGTGAGTTTATGAAGAGTACATTCAACGTTCTTTTCTTCGTGAAAAAGGACAAGCAAAAAATCAATGGCAGTTACCCTATTTTCGTCCGTATCACGATTGATGGTGTGGCAAGCCGTTTTAATTCCAAGCTGGACGTTCAACCCAAACTTTGGGATGGCAAGGCAGGCAAAGCCGCCGGACGTTCTGCGGAAGCTACCCGCATCAACCGATTGCTGGATGATATAAACGCATCCCTTAATACCATCTACCACGAACTACAACGGCGTGACAATTATGTTACCGCCGAAAAGGTGAAGAATGAATTTTTGGGTCATAGTGAGAACCACGACACCATCCTTAACCTTTTCCAAAAGCACAATGACGATGTGAAACAGTTGGTCGGCATATCTAAAACGATTGCCACTTATCGTAAATATGAAGTGACCCGCCGCCATCTTGCAGAGTTCATCCAAAGCAAATATAACCTGTCGGATATTTCTATAAAGGAAATAACCCCGATGTTCATTACTGACTTCGAGTTATATTTGCGTACCACCTGTAAATGCGGCTTTAATACGACCGCCAAGTTTATGCAGTTTTTTAAACGCATTATCCTGATAGCCCGTAATAACGGCATCTTGATAGGCGACCCATTCGCCAACTATAAAATACGTTTGGAAAAAGTGGATAGAGGTTATTTGTCAGAAGATGAAATAAAGATAATCCTCAAAAAGAAGATGGTTTCTGAACGGTTGGAACAGGTGCGTGATGTTTTTATCTTTTCCTGTTTCAGTGGTTTGGCTTATGTAGATGTTGCAAACTTAAAGGAAGATAATATCCGTAAGTCCTTTGACGGTAATTTATGGATAATTACGAAACGCCAAAAAACAAATACAGATGTGAATGTTCCTTTGCTGGATATTCCTAAAATGATATTGGAAAAGTACAAAGGTAAATTGCTGGACGGAAAGGTACTTCCCATTATCAGCAATCAAAAACTTAATGCGTATTTGAAAGAAATAGCGGACGTGTGCGGGATTAAAAAGAACTTGACATTTCACCTTGCAAGGCACACATTTGCCACCACGACCACGCTTGCAAAGGGTGTCCCTATTGAAACAGTTAGTAAGATGTTGGGACACACCAATATAGAAACGACACAGATATACGCCCGCATTACCAATAATAAGATAAGTAACGATATGCAGGGACTTGACAAGAAATTTGTCGGCATTGAAAAAATCTACAAAGAAGTATCTATGAAATAGGTATATAGGAGAACTTATCACAATTTGTGATAAGTTCCTTTATGCTTTCAATTACTCACCATTAAATAATAACATTATGGACTTACAAATCATTCAAAACAAAATCTTTGAGGTCAGAGGTTGCCGGGTCATGCTCGATTTTCATTTGGCAGAACTTTATCAGGTTGAAACAAGAGCTTTGAAACAGGCAGTTAAAAGAAACTTATCCCGTTTTCCCAGTGACTTTGCTTTCCAGCTAACAAAGGATGAATGGCAGGAACTTATCACAAACTGTGATAAGTTCCCTGAAAATATCCGGCACACACCGACCCCGCCTCTCGCATTTTTGGAGCAAGGTGTCGCCATGCTTAGTAGTGTCTTACGCAGTCAGACTGCCATAGACGTGAATATTTCCATCATGCGTGCTTTCGTCCTCATGCGGCAAATGTCAATCGGTTACGAGGAACTTCTTAAACGCATCGAAGAACTGGAACAGAGTACGGATGCACAATTCAGCGAGGTGTACCAAGCATTGACCCAGTTATTAAGCAAACCCGAACTGAAGCCACGCAAACCGATAGGATATAGAACCTATGACGAATAACGGTTTAAGGTATTCGGTTGTCTAAGGGGTGTCACCAGTGATACCCCTTTTTCAGTTCCCTAAAGTAATGTATCTCAATCACAAATTTTAGCAAAGTTACAGCCCGGCGGGGACAAATACCAAATCCGAGCCGTTCCGGTTTTCTAAAAAATCTCCACACCTGCGGGTCGTATTTTTTGAAAAGATTAGGTTGAAGTCCCCGCCAAACTGTGGGTGTCCGGCAAAATTTCTTATTGTTTAATTTAAAATTCAAGTGTTATGAAAACAACAGAATTTACCATGCCGGAAATCACTATCTCTTATAAAGACAATGTAAAAGCATCCGAAAGAGTGAAAATACTCTCATCCGAAACGTCCTATTCTTATCTGAAACCGTTCTATGCGGAATGTATGGAACACCACGAGGAAAGCCATGTAATGTTCCTCAATCGGGCTAACAAGGCTTTGGGCGTTTCCCTTATCTCTAAAGGCGGCATGGCTGAAACAGTTATGGACGTGAAAATCATCCTGCAAACAGCCTTAAAAGTACATGCTTCGGGGATTATCCTCTCACATAACCACCCATCGGGCAACCTGCATCCGAGTGAACCGGACAAACAAATTACCTCAAAAATAAAGGAAGCCTGCAAGATCTTGGATTTGCACCTGTTAGACCATATCATCCTGACAGAAGAAAGCTATTACAGTTTCACAGACGAAGGGCTTATCTAAGCCCTTTTTTTACTCTCTCATTACCCAATACAAAAAGCCTGATGGCTTTTACTTCTATCCTCTCAAACAAGAGAAAAATTTTCCCTAAAACTGATTGGAACATTGTCAAAGGTATATCCGTGCCTGTTACTGTTCAAATTATTTTTTAGAAATCTCCACACCTGCGGGTAGTATTTCGTAAATAATAATTTGCCCTGTACCATTCCCGAACCTTTGAAAAGACAATGTTCCCATTCAGTTAAAGGAAAAATTTATGTGGTGGGCGACAAGCGATGTAAACAATTAAAATTCAAAAGTCATGGAAGCAGTAACATTATCAGAAGCACAGATTTATGTAGGTACTTATGCCAAGTATAACAACGGTTCGATTTTCGGCAAGTGGTTAGACCTGTCCGACTATTCGGATAAAGACGAGTTTTTGGAAGCGTGCCGAGAACTTCACAAGGACGAGCAAGACCCGGAATATATGTTTCAGGATTACGAGAATGTACCCGAAAGCCTGATTTCCGAAAGCTGGTTATCTGATAAGTTCTTTGAACTCCGGGATGCCATCGAGAAACTAAGCGAAACCCAGCAGGAAGCATTTTTCGTATGGTGCGACCACCACAACAACGATATAAGCGAGGAAGATGCGGACGACCTTGTTTCTTCCTTTGAGGACGAATATCAGGGAGAATATAAGGACGAGGAAGATTACGCCTATGAAATCGTAGAGCAATGTTACGAACTGCCGGAGTTCGCAAAGACCTATTTTGATTATTCAGCTTTTGCCAGTGACTTGTTTATGACTGATTACTGGATGGAAGACGGTTTTGTTTTCCGTTGTGCCTGATTACTAACCGGGTGGAGCAATCCACCCGCAACACACCAAGACAATGAAAGTATATAATAAGATAGCGACTTTTTTACGATGGTTCATACTTGCTTTTATCATCTATCAGGCTGCCACCAGCACCGCCGGGACATGGATAGCTTTAATCATAGGCTTTTTTATTCTCCGGTTCTTTCTCCGGTTGTTTATCTCCGCCGTTTACCTGTTTTGTATGGCGTTTATTTTCATTGTGCTGCTTTCGCTTTTAATTATCTGATAACTCATTATAAATTATAACGATATGGAAAGTTTAAACAAAAACGGGGTAAGTATTACCCAAACACCGGGAGAAGAAAAATATGTAAAATGCTGTTTAGGCGCATTCAGGGGACAAATCTATTTTCAATATGATTACCGCCACACGGATAACGAACTGTTCAGCACCGTTGCCAAAACACTGGACGAGTGCCGCAAACGGCGGGATGAATGGATAGCGAAGAAAGAAAAGACACAATAATAACAATTTAAAAGGTACATTTATGAAAACAACAGAAGTAAATAAAAAGATTATCGGCAGATGTTGCAAGTGCATATTTACGGGCTTACTGGTAACGGGTGTTATTGAGGACACCACAGAGGATAAATATACGGTCAGCATGAAAGTACGTTTCGACACGCCGCACCAATGGGGTGATGAACTTTATTCTTATGACTGGTCTTTCGGACGTAAGGCGGACGGTTCCGGCTCTTTGAAATATTTGGAACTACTACCTGACAAAACAACTTTCGATACAATGGTAGTTACTTTCGGCGAACCTATCGGGACACTGGACGGTATTTTCGAGGATGTAAAAACGTGGGGTGTCTGTTCCCTGAAAGGCTGGATAGATAGCTATGAAAGCACCCGTTTTACGCCCATAGACGTAAATAAGGCGGTTATAACGAGCGAATATAATATGGAATGTGTCAAAGAATGGCTGGAACATAACACACCCATAGAGAACATTATAATCGGTTAATGAAGAACGGCGGCAGATTTGCCGCCGCTACTTTCTTTCAGTGAGCCGAAGCGGACAAAGAAAGGTAGCAAAGAAACCTATTAAAAGTAACCCATCTTTTTAAAAAGGTAAGTTATCAATCTCAATATTTTTCTCTACAAATAAGTCTTTATTGATAGTACGTAACGAATGCTTTATAAATATCTTATTTGCTTTCTCAATAACCTTACTATCTTTTAAATTATCATTGTCTAAATAGTGCATATTTATAAATTCCACAATGTCTTTATCTATCACTTTGACACTATTTAAAACATCAATCCACTTATTGGCTTCATCAATACTTTTGGAATTTAAAAAGAGATTTCCTAAGTTTCTGATATATACTTTTTTTGAATGGATATTTTTGCAAAGTATATCGAAAATCTCTTGGGCTAATTTATTAGCTGTTTTGTCTTTAGATTGTATTCCTTGAAATTTTCCTATTAGTCCGTAAGGGTCGTGATTTTTACGTATAGGAATTACTAAAACTCGTCTGCCTAAAGCAAAACCAACTTCTTGGTCACACCATTTGCTATCAATGAATTGTGGAGTTATAATAGCACATAAACAGTCCATTGTCAATAATGCCTTTTCAATCTCATTTGCCCATTCTTTTGTCGGTTCAATATCTTCATGTGCCACAAAACATGAAATTCCATAAACAGCTAATGCTGCTTTTAAATTAGCTGCTGATATTTTGTCTTTTGTTAAATGACTAATGAATATCCTGTAATAACCGAAATTCCAAAATGTAAAGTCTTCAATAGCATCAATTATTTCATCTTCTTCTATATTAGCATTAGGAACAATTAGTATATTGTTGAAAACCACACTTTCATCCCCTTTTGTTGCATCATCAAACGCAGATGATATACATTTTTCTAAACTATCAATTTTACTATCAGCTTTCAATTTAGTATATTCAGTAGGAGATATGCCAATTTCAATGGTATAGTAATCAATGCCACCATTCCAATTATCGTGGTTGTTAATATAACTATTTACATATTTCGTATTGAAAATACGCAAAGCATCGGTTTCTTTTTGGGCTTTTAGAAGCCCTTTTACTATTTTAAAATAATGATTTATAAAATCTTCACTCATGATACATTTTGATATTATTTATGTGCAAAGATATAAAAACAAAAAGTCAGTTGGTATTACCTACTGACTTTTAATTAGTTATTTAGAAATACTTTTGAACAATATTTAAAATTCTTCTACATTATTATCATTATTAAATGAAAACGTAAGTTGCTCCAACCGACCGAAACTATCCTGAAAATACACATCTACCGTCTGTTGGTCGGTTGATGCAGAGGTATAGTAAAGCCGGAATGTTTCGCCCGGAAGCGGGTACAGGTCATTCGGCAGTAGAACCGTCCCATCGGACATTTTCAGCGTTCCCGCCCCGTCCGGCTGGAAATAGCGGATGAAATACTTTGTTTCCTCATACCGCCCGTCCCGGTGAAGCTGACACCTGATTTCTGCGGTTTCACCTACCTTTAATTTTTTCGGAACAGGCATCGTTTCGATACTGAACGGGTAAGACTGCTGTATATCCACATCGTCATTACACGCACCTACCAATAACAAGGCGGCCATTACATAGCAGCCTATCAAAATACGGCTTAAAATCTTTCTCATATACATTATATATAACAGGTTAGTTTATCACATTATTATCTTTAGACCGATACCGAATTGTGTGTGGAACTTTCCGACTGAAGAACCGAACAAGCATCTTTCCCGTGCGTTAATCAGAAACACCACCCGGTCGGTGATATAACTTTCCAGTTCCAGTGTCAGCGCACCGCCATAGACAAAACCGTCCTTATCCGTCAACATCGAGCCATCGGGCAGCAGCTTGTCCCCCCAGTTGCTTGTTTCGTACCCGGCAAGGGCAGACAATCCCAGCGAAAGGAAAAAGGTTTTCTTCTGGTCTGAAAGGAAGTTCAGGTAATAACCGCCCTCACCTGTAAACTGGCTGACTGGTATCTGCAAATCCTTGTAGGGATAATGCTTTTCGAGGTATTCCCCGCCGATAACCCACCTGTTCCCGTTTTTGGTATAGGTGGAAAGAGCCGCCCCGAAGTAATAGGCAAAATCACTTTTACTGTTCCAGTGAACACCGTCCGCCATGCCACCCGTAACCTGCAAGCCTTTCATTCCCGGCAGACATCTTTGTGCGTGTGCCTGGTTAAAAGTCAGGCACAGCGCAAAAAGGGATATAATACAACATATCCTTTTCATGTTCATTTGATTTTAAGTTCATTAATCACTTTGGCTGCCACTATATCCGAATTTTCCACCCGGATAGTTTGGTGTCTGCCCCCGTTCTTTTCCACCAGTTCGATAACCAATATCTTATCGTCAGGGATAGTGAACTGTGGAACGGTGTACACGGTGCGGACGGTACTTTTGCCACCGATAACCAGTATCTCGTTATAACTCCGTACCGGGTCAATGACCGTTTCCTGAATAGCTGTTCTTTTGGCTACTTTCTTATCCACAATCTTGAAGCGGATAAAATCGGTATCAAACGGTACGTTTGAACTGTTCCTTGTTTGTGTATGGAAATAGAACAGCCCGTTATGCGAATAAATCCCCTTTACCAAGAACTGCACCCCGAACCGCTTGCATCCCAAATGCTTTATTTCCCGGTCATTGTTTTTGTAGATGGACTGCATAATCAGCTTTACCAAAAGCGGGCTTTCGTTACCCAGTTCACGGAAATAGATATTCATCCGGGTATGGCTGAAATCCGTTGTGTCCTCATTCTCCAAGAAATCTTTCATTTCGATGTTCAGCATTTCCGGTTCATGTGCGTATTTCGCATTGAAGCTGTAAAAGCTACCATCCTCACAGATAACGGAAAAATTTGTTTCACCGGGAAAACCCTCTGTCGTGGCTTTCACCCTGACAACATTTTCCGCCCCGTCCGCTTTTCCGGCAATAATGTAGTTACTGCCTAAATCCACGTACTTCACGGCAGACGGGAAAATAATATGTACCGTTTTGGCAAACGTCACCTGTACGCCGTAAGGTGTCACCATTTGGCGGTAAGGCAGCTTTTTAGTTATGCCCTGATACAAATCGTTACTTTGTGCTTTCATTGAAACCACGCCCAAAAGCAGGGCAAACATGATAATTAACTTTTTCATTTGGATTGAAATTTTATGGTTGATAAATAAATTACTGTTGTTTGGCGTAAAGCATCACCTGATAGTTTGCTTTCAGGTGTACTTTTACCGTTCTGAATTTCTTGGCGAGGTATTGTGATCCGCCCTGCATCAAGCCCCTTGTAATATCCATTGCGACCTGTTGCCCGGCACTTTGCGCAAAGGAAATACTCGTACCCAGTCCCGCACCGATATTCGCCATCGCTTCTTTTGCCGCTTCTTGTTCCAATGACGAGGGAACGGAAAGCCCCTTTTGCCCGTCACTGTCGTAAACGGCAAGTTCCACCGGAATGATGTTACCCGCATATTCAAGCGAGGACACCAGTATGTCGAGCCGTTCCCCCTGCACTTTGGCACTTCCCGATACAAGGCTGTTTTTCGGGACAATGACGTTTCCCGCTTGCAGTGGTTCTAACAGCCGGAGCTTGACGGTCTGCCCGTCCATAAGTGTTTGGTCGTTATGAACACACGCACGGATAGTGTTCTTTCCCATCGAATAGCTGCTGCCGACCGCCGTGTTAAATCCATAATTGCGTGGCTTACTGTATTCGGCGATAAATTCGCTGTTGCTCATGGGCTGTTGCAATCCTGAAACCGTCCTGTCCGATACCGATTTTACAGGTGTGGCATTTCCTTTGCCCTGAACAGGTGCGGATGGTGCGACCTGTGCAATCTGTCCCGGTTGCGGTGGTACGCTTTGCCCGTTCTGTCCGTTCATATACTTTGCCGCCAGTTCGTAAGACTTTTCCATAAGAGCCACCTGTTCATCCATGCTGCCCGCCCCGTTTTCTTTTGCATCGAGCCGGGCAGTGAGTTCTTCCACCTGACGTTTCAGTTCTTCCTTTTCCTTGTCTTCTTTCGGCGTTTCGTAGAAACTGCCTAACTGACGGTTCATGTCCCGGTAAGCTGCCGCCGAAGATTGGATAGAGGAACGGCTATTATTCGGCGCACCCGCCCCGAAATCTATCACATTGGTTTTCGGCTTTTCCGCCGGATCATCATCTATCAGGGTCAAATCTTCCCTCTTTCCGTCTTCCTCTCCCAGCGAAAAGGCAAAATCCTGTAAGGATCGCATCTTGTCCGCCTGTTTGTTCTCCATTTGCTCCCGTTCGTAGGCGGTCTTTTTATCACTGATTATCCCGTCCCCTTTGGGTTGCGGAATATCGGCGTTAAATCCGCCCACGTTTTCCACTTTTGTTTCGTCCTTATCGGACGGTGCAAAAATCAGGTACATAGATCCTAAGAAAACCAGTCCCATAAGCGGATAAATCAGCATCTTTTTTCGTTGCTGTATCTGCCCCGGTGTCAGTTCCTTTTTTTCCTTGTCCTGTTTTTCAGGTTCTTTTCCCTTTGCCGTTTCCGGGGCGGGAATTTCATTCTTCACTTCTTTTTCTTCCATTGTCTGACTGATTAAAAATGTTCGTACTGTCTTTACCTTGTAGCTGCAACTGCCTGATATGCTCTATCCGTATGGTTTCGCCATCCTCTTTGCCTATCCGGTAAATGGATGATACCGTATAGTAGATGGATAGCCCGCCGAAGAACAGGAACATAAGCAGGATTACCGCCAGCCTTATTTCCGGTGTCATGCACCCGCACAGGCGGCGGAGTTTTTCATCCGCCCAGTCCTGCACATAGGTAATCGCCTGATTAACCGGAGAGAGAATTTTCCGTATCATGGCTTACCGCTTTATAGTGTTCAAATCCTTATTTTCCGTTATCTCGAAACTTTCCATGATAAAGCCGTGCGGGTTGTTGTCACTCCTGACGGCGTTCAGCAACCGGCAACGGGTGACAAGGCTTCTTTCGGTCACGCTACTTTCACGGATAATCATTTGCCGGGCATAGGTAGCCACCGCATAAGGGTACACATCGAAATTGCATGAAACGCTGTCTATCTGTATGGTTTGGCTGATATTGCCCGATATGATACGATTATAATATCCCTTTTCCGAGAGGTCACGGTAATAATTAAATGCGCTCTTGTCTGCAAGAAACAGCGACCGTTTGATATTGCTTTCGATAGCGTTCTTATCGGGTGAGAGCGTAAAAAAGAGTTCGTGGAAACGCTTCACGTGTTCCCTTGCTTCGACCGGACGGTTTTGTGTCAGGTCTTGTGAAAGCGCAAGCATCAACGACTTACCGCCGTCCAGCACATAAATCTTTTGCCGTTGCGCTTCGGCAAACGTATAGGAGTTCCAAACGGCATAACCCGTTATCAGGGTACACATGACGACAAACACAATTCCGAAAAGACGTATCTGTCTGAAACTGGTTTCAATGTTCTTTAAACTTTTAAATTCCATCTTGATTTTTATTTATTGGTTACCTTTGATTAGTTTACCGCCGACCTTGCCGCCAGCGTTTCCGGTTGCTGCCCCGGCTACCACCCCGACACCGCTACCCGTTTTATTAGCCGCACTGTTTATGTTCCGGCTCATGTTACCCATTCCGCCCGCTTGAATGATCCAGTTCGACACGGTGGGAATAGTGAAGTAACCGATGATGCCAATCAGCATAAAAATTATGTACACGCTGTTACTCCCGTCCGGTATGAAATTGGGGTCTGATAGTTCCTGAATATCCTTTTGCAGCATAAGCACCTGTATCCGGGCAAGTATGGAACTGAACAGGTCTGAAACGGGCAGCCACAGGTAAACGGAAATGTACCTTGTTATCCATTGGGTCAGTGTCGCCTGAAAGCCATCGTACACACTAATGGCAAAGGCTATCGGACCCAGTATCGCCAATACGATAAGGAAAAAGGTTCGGATAGTGTCTATCACAAGGGAAGCCGCCTGAAAGAGCAGTTCCAAAAGTTCCCTGAACCAGTCCCGGACGGATTGCTTGATATTGTGGGCTGCCCGATCCATGTACATACCGCCCATCGTGGCTATGTCTTTCGCAGACCATCCCAATTCGTCTATCTGCTTGTCAAACGCTTCATCCGAAACAAGGTAAGCCGTTTCCGGATTGCGCACCATTGCTTCATATTCCAGTTTGTCCTTTTGTTCCCGGTAAGCGTTCATATCGAAAGTTTGCGTTTCGAGCATATTGTTACAACCCTTCACGACTGGCGACATAACGCTGTTAATCGTACCCAGTACAAATGTAGGGAAGAACATAATACAGAAGCCAATCACAAAGGGACGCAGAAGCGGGTAAACGTCTATCGGTTCGGCACTGGCGAGCGACTGCCATACTTTGGCAGCCACATAAAACAAAGCCCCCAGTCCCGCTATTCCTTTGGCAACCCCCGCCATGTTCCCGCATAACGGCATCATATCCGTGTACAGACTTCGTAAAATCTGATGCAGGTTATCAAATTCGATTGCTAATAACATACTTATCTGTTTTTTGAAGTTACCAGTAACGTTCATCCGCCGAGCCGTAAAGAGCCATTACCCGGTCGGTGTCCTTTTGCTTTTTCGCACGCAGGTAGGAAACGGAAATGTTTTTCCGGGTATAGTAGTTTACCAAATCCCGGTAGTTCCTGATGGCGTTATACGTCCGGTCGATAACGTCCATTCGTTCCTTGTCCGACATGGAAAGCCCGTTGATGTTCACCACGCTTTTCATTTCTTCCAGCACATCGGAACTTTCCTGCAACAGTTGGGTATAGCCGTAGGCAATCGCCGAAAGTTCATCCGGCGTGTAGTTCTCATCCGAAAGCATCTTTTGAAAACTGTTCACATAGATGTCGGAAATCTCCCCGATAAGCAGGATAGACTTTTGCACTTTTCGGGCATCTTTGACAAGGTTATGCACTGATTTTAAGGCATCGTAATAGTCTTTTCCCTGTTGGTAAATCTTTACGGTTTCCTGAAAATTCTTTATCATGTTCTGTGCGGTCGATGAAGTCTGAATGATATTCTTTGACGCATTGATAATTCCTTGTGCCAAGTTTCCGGGGTCACTCACGACCCACTGTGCGTTCACTTTTCCGGCGAACAGGCTGCAAAGCACGAGCAGTATTATAATCTTTGTTCTCATACGCTTATTTCTTTATGGGTCGGTTACTCCGTTTGTATTCTCCACCGGGTGAAAGTAGAATCCGGTCGTTCTCCTTGTCGTAGGTCAGCAGGACGGAAAGCCCCGTTTCGATGAACAGGTTTCCGTCCTGTTCTGAAATCTGATAGGTTTCCGTTTGGATAGTCCCCCGATAGGTCTTTCGATAGGTTGTTATCCTGTAATGCCCGTTTTCTTCAAAAAGGGTAAATGCCGGACGGTTCTTCACGCTTTCCCAGTCGCCACGCATTGCCCGCAAGCGGTCGGCGTTTGTTTCCTTACAGGAGAAAAGCCCCAGTAACAAGGTGCATAACAGCACTGGAAACAGGATTTTTAAATGTTTCATACTGATTGTTTTTTAATTGTTGATTGATTACTTTTCAGGATTACGCTTGCTTTCGGCAAGTCGTTTGATAGCCAGTTCGAGGTTGCCACCCAGTTTTTCGGACAAGGCGAAAAGTTCCATCTTTTCCGTTTCTTCCGTTGTGAACGTGTAATATTCTTCCAAACTCACTTCTGTGGCATATACGGCTGATTGTGTACCGCCTAAGCCTATCCAAACTTCCTTATATTTCCGGTTCGGATGATTGGCAAGGTTGATGGAAAGCACCTGTGAACGTTCTTTGTCGGTCAGTCCTAAAAGGGTCTGTATGCTGTCGAACTTGTTTAAATACTTCCGTTGGTCGAGCAGTATCTTGCAATCCGAATTGTTTATAATACTCTCTTTTACAATGGGAGAAGATATAATATCTTCGACTTCTTGGGTAACTACAATCGCTTCGCCGAAATACTTCCTAACGGTTTTGTACAAATATTTTATGTAATCCGCCATGTTCGCCGATGCAATCGCTTTCCACGCTTCTTCAATTAATATTAATTTCCTGATACCCTTTAGTTTACGCATCTTATTTATAAAAACTTCCATGATGATAATGGTCGTAATCGGGAACAGGATTTTATGGTCTTTGATATTATCCAACTCAAAGACAATGAATCGTTTATGCAGCAAATCAAGCTCTTTGTCAGAGTTCAGCAGGTAGTCGTATTCACCGCCACGATAGTAAGGTTCTAATACATTCAGAAAGTTGTCTATATCGAAATCCTTTTCCCGGACGTTCTTTTCTTGCAGGTGCGCCCGGTAGTCATTCCTCACATACTCGTAGAACGTATTGAAGCAGGGAGTAACGGAACTGTCTTTGGTAATCAGTCCGATATAGGAACTAACAGCGTTCGACAAAGCCACTTCTTCCGCCCGTGTGGGTGCTTCATCGTCCCTTTTCCACAGGGTCAGGATAAGCGTTTTGATACTCTCTTTCTTCTCAATGTCAAATACCCCATCTTCCACATAGAAAGGATTGAACGCTATCGGGTTTTCAGTGGTATAGGTAAAGTAAATCCCATCTTCCCCGTGCGTTTTCCGGTTTATCATTTCACATAGACCTAAATAACTGTTTCCGGTATCAACCAACAGCACATGTGCATTTTGTTCGTAATACTGGCGTACCATGTGGTTGGTAAAGAATGATTTACCGCTACCACTCGGCCCAAGTATAAACTTGTTGCGATTGGTAATGATACCCCGTTTCATGGGTAAGTCTGAAATATCAATGTGCAACGGCTTTCCCGTGACCCTATCCACCATCTTGATACCAAAGGGAGAAAGCGAACTTTTGTAGTTCGTTTCTTCGGTGAACAGGCAAAGAGCCTGTTCTATAAAGGTGTAGAAACTTTCTTCCGCCGGAAAGTCCGCCTGATTACCGGGTATTCCCGCCCAAAACAGGGTCGGCGTGTCGGTGGTGTTATGGCGTGGCTTGCACTCCATAAGTGCGAGCTGTGACCCCACATCATTTTTAATGTGCTTGAGTTCGTCCCGGTCATCACTCCACGCCATGATATTACAATGGCATCGCACGGAGATAAGCCCCTGTGAATGGGCTTCGTTCAAATATTCCTCTATCCACGACTTGTTTATCTGATTGGCACGGCTGTATTTGGAAAGGGAGTGCATATTGCGAGCCATTTTTTCAAACTGTTTCAGGTTCTCCGTGTGGTCGTCTATGAAGATATATTGGTTATAGATATGGTTACAGGAAAGCAGCACACCCACCGGAGAAGCGAACGACAAACGGCAGTCGCTCCGGTCGGTGGATAGCTTTTCATAACGGGTATCTGTTCCCACCTTGCCCGGCATATCTTCCGCATCCGAAAGGGTATGCAGACAAAGAATATCGTCACCGATTTTCATTTCGTCAGCACCCAGTGAAATATCTTTCAGTGTGGTGGTATCGGTCTGTGAGAGTGAAAAGTATTTCTCCACGATACCCGCCGTTTCCCTTGTTCCGGTGATTTCGTCCGAGTTCAGGCGGGTAAGGGTGACAAATCCGCTATCGTTTATAATACTTTCAAACTGCCCCACCGCTTCAAGAAACTTTGTGACCGTCTCCTTGTCCTTTATCTCTTTGGGTACAAGGAAGCCCCGGCAGAGGGTGGAAAAATTACTCTGCATCCGGCTACGTTCCTTTGTCGTTTTCGTCAGGAACAAATAGCAGGTATGGTTTAAGAACGGTCGTTCATTGAAATGCCGTTCAAAGGAACGGGAAAGGAAACTCAAATCATCCTTTTGGATGTCAGGCGCATAGTTCTCTTTGATGAACCAGTCCTGTTTATGTACGATGCTATAATCAGGCAGCACCTTTACCGCCTTGTTCCAAGCGGAATGTATCGCTTCGTATTCGGCTGCCGTGACGGTGAACAGTTCGGGCAGTTCCACCCGGAATGCCACCGTTATGTCGGCATCTTTGGAAACGATGCACCCGTTTTCCACCGTGAACAGTGGAAACTTGTTTTCCAGCGTGGTAGCTTTTAATATATTTCTCATTTCGATGCTTGTTTTAAATGGAATAATCGGGATATGGCTTTGCGGTTGATGATATGGAAAGGGTGGCTTTTGCGTGCGGACAATTTCATTAACCCATGTGTCCCGTACTTCTCGTTCAGCCGGAATGTCTGCCATACAAGCAGCGTTGCCGAGGTAACGCCGAAGATGATGCACACCCACTGGTTGATACCCACCATGTACATGATGATGAAAAGTACGAACAGGGCTAACAGCCCGCCCGCAAAAATGAAAAGATACTGGCTTTTCAACCCTTTAAACTCAACTGGCTTGCCTATCCCCCTGTTAATCGGATAGTCTGCCATAGTCCATTTCTTTAGAGGAAGAATGAACGCAAGATGGTGGCAGCCACAATCAAAAAGATACACGCACCGAACCACGAAGCCGCCGTTTTACTGGTATCAGGGTCGCCACTGCTGAACTTTCCATATACTTTCACGCCGCCAATCAAGCCGACCACCGCACCGATAGCGTAAATTAACTTTGTCGCCGGGTCGAAATAACTGGTTACCATGTTGGTAGCTTCGGTAATACCCGCCATGCCGTTACCCTGTGCAAAAGCGGAGGATGCAGCCAAAAGCACGGCTGCCGAAAAGAGAACTTTCTTTTTCATTATAAATACATTGATTTTTAAATTGCCGGACGGGTGGATAGTCCGCCCGGCGGAGTGATTAATAATTGAATTTTTATGGTTGCGGGGAATGTTCCCCGTGTTCGGGAAAGTTTGTTTTTAACCGTAATCTCTTTGTTTCATCATCTTACTTATTTAAAGTTTACCATTAAAGGAAATCGTTCATGTCAAAGGCTACCATTTCATCATTTCCGGCAGCCGGGACGATGGCAGGCACAGGTATCTCATGCTTTTGTAAAAGTTCCGCCACCCGTGACCTGCCCCCGTTAATCTGCTCCACCAGCGAATGAAACAGGTTTGTTTCCGTCCGGCAGATGGTTTGTACCGCTTGCCGTTCTTCCGTTTCGGACGCTTGTTTTACCTGAATGACCTGAACCATTTGCCCCAGTTCTCCCAGCGTGATACCCTGTGCCATTTCCGGCTCACCGTCCCCCATGTAACAGGCGATTTCTTCCGCTTCGATTTCATCCGGCGAAACGTCCGTTTCTTGCACATTTTCCGTTTCAAATTCCATTTCAAATTCGGTTTCAATCGCTTGCGCAGCAGGCGTTTCTATCACCGTTTCATCGCTTTGCGGGACAAATATAGAAGCATTATCAACCCCTTTTGAAAGGTGTCCTAAGATGTCCCCGTTTGTCCTCATTTGTCCCATCCGGTAACGGCTTGCACCTACAAGGCAATCACCGTTTCCGGCTTTCCCGGTCGGTTTGCTTTCCGGTTGTTCCGGCTGCTTTTTCCTACCCGTAAACCATGTTCCCAAGCTATCCCGGTATCGCCATAAGAGAACGGCGTAATACAGGAGCGTTCCGATAATAAACCATTTCAACATATCAGAACGGCTTTTCAAATTTGCTTTCGTACAGTTCGTTTATCTCGTCCTGAAACTGGTCGAAATGCCGGAGCAGGATATTTTCTACATAGCTGCTCACGGTCGCCTTGCGTCCGCCGATAACGGTCACGATCTTCATCAGCTTTTCATGGGTGGTACGGCTGACGTATAACGGCTGGCGGTCGGTCAAGTCCACCCGCATGAAGTAGGTTTCCCGGTAATCGCCCGGAGCGTTCTTTTTTCGGCAAACAGGTTCTTTCACGGTCTTTTCTTCCCTTGCCGTTTCCTGCTTGTCTGTTTTATCATCCGGTTTATCCGGTGTTTCTATTTTCGTTTCCATTGCCGCCGATGGCGTTTCCTGTTTCTTCACGGGCAAGCCCTGTGAGATAATCTCTTTCATAAAATCCTCGTCAATTTGCGGTTTCCCGCCGCTTTGCTTTGCCATGTCGTTATAGTTTTATAAGGTATGCGATTTCGGTTATCAGTTCTTCCATGTTACTGCCCTTTACCAGCCGTTTGTCCGCCGGGAACAGCGTAGAGCGGAACACGGTTTTACGCTGTGCATCCAGTTCTTTCTTGAACCGCTTGGTGTCCGGGATAAATACTTTCATAAGAGGCAGTTCCAGTTCTCCGATGGTCTGCTCATATAGGGTGTATAGGTCTGTTTTTTCCCTGCCATCTACCATGTTCCAAAACAGGTGCAGCCTTTTAAGTCGGCACGCTTCATTCTTTACCAGCAGTTTATGGATAGCCACCGCAAAGGAAAGGCTGCTTTCCAATACCACCCGGTCGGCGGCTATGGGGGTGAAAATGTAATCCATTCCTGAAAGCGAATGGATAACGCCCTCACTGTTCACCGTTCCGGGCAGGTCGAAAAAGACCACATCGTAATCCGATCCGGCAGACGCAAGATATTCATCCGCCGTTTTTATCGCTTCGTCCGGTGAACTGCATAGCACCGGGTACGCTTTCTTTCCCAACGCTTTGAACTGGTGAAAAGCAAGCTGTTTGTAATAATCATCCCCGTTCACCTGTTCGGCATCCCGTTTGCGCATGGCACTGATACTATGTTGCGGGTAGTCGCAATCCACGACTGCCACATTATACCCTTTCAGGTAATACAGGTAACTTGCCACCAAGACGGTGAACGTTGTTTTGCCGACCCCACCCTTTTGGGTGGAGAAAGCCACATACAAGGTTTCTTTCTTCATTGTAATACTGATTTATTGTGATACATCTTTATTTCATTCCATCCGTGCAGGTTGCCGGATGGTTTGCTTTCGTTCCGTGTTGAAAGCTCGAAAGTCGGAATGATTGTTTCCTTTCTGCAAAGGCAGCTTGCTTTCTTTGCAGACCGTTTTCTTTCCCGATTGAAAGGCTGTTTCTTTTCAATCATTCCATCCGGTTTGTTTTCTTGCTCTCTTGAAAGATTGCAATCTTGAAATCTTGTTTTCAAGTTTTCAAATCCGCTTTCTTTCCGTCCGCATTTCGCTGTATATTTCCATCCGTCCATATTGCTTTCTTTCTTAAATCCGGGACAAATAAACGTAGAAAAACAAACCCTTTTGAAAGGTGTCCTCAAATGTCCCCGTTTGTCCTCATTTGTCCTATAATACGCTATTTCACAGCATTTTTAATACCCGTTACTTTGCAACCGAAAGGTATCGGTCGGGCTAACCAAGCCCCCGCTGCCGGGAGCGTTCCAATATCCGCTAACTCCAATCCGTCCGTAGGCGGATTTTTATTTGCACTGGCAAATAGCAAGGTGTGTTCTAAGCAGCTTGAAATTCTTTCAGCAGCTTTGAACACCTTGCCCGGACGAAGCCGGGATAGGGTCACTCCGAAGTCGTAACCCTTTAAAGAAAGAAGCATGAAACAGAAAAATGAAAATGCGCCCCGTCCGGGTGGCGCAGGACGAAAACCCAAAGCAGACCCGGCGGTGTTCCGGTATTCTATCAGCTTCAATGCGATAGACCACGCCCGCTTTTTGGCGTTGTTCGACCAGTCCGGTATGCGCACGAAGGCGCACTTTATCACCGCACGCATCTTCGGCGAACCGTTCAAAGTGATTAAAATCGACAAGGCGGCAGTCGAATATTATACCCGGCTGACCGCTTTATATTCCCAATACAGGGGTATTGCCGTGAATTATAATCAGGTGGTAAAGGCTCTCAATACCAATTTTTCAGAGAAGAAAGCACTCGCGTTTCTCTATAAACTGGAAAAGGCAACGATAGAACTTACCGACCTGAACCGCCAAATTATTGAACTGACCCGTGAGTTTGAAACAAGATGGTTGCAAAGATAAGTGTAGGCAGTTCCCTGTTCGGTGCGCTCGCTTACAACCAAAACAAGGTCGATGAAGAGCAGGGAAAGGTACTTTTAAGTAACCGGATGTTCGAGAGCGAGGACGGGAATTTCAGCATCCGGCGATGTATGGAATGTTTCGATATGCACCTGCCCGCAGACCTGAAAACGGAAAAACCGATTATCCATATCTCCCTGAACCCGCACCCGGACGATGTGCTTTCTGACAGCCAGCTTGCGGATATTGCCAAAGAGTATATGAATAAGTTAGGGTATGGCAATCAGCCGTATATGGTTTACAAGCACGAAGATATTGCAAGGCATCATATACATATCGTTTCCATCCGGGTAGATGATACGGGTAAAAAGATAAATGACAAGTTCGAGCATATCCGCAGCAAACAAATCACCCGTGAACTGGAACAGAAGTACGGGCTGCATCCGGCGGAGAAGAAACAGGTAGCCGACCGTCCCGAACTTAAAAAGGTGGACTACCGGGCAGGGGATGTAAAGCACCAGTTATCCAATACGGTGAAAGCCCTTGCCGGAAGTTACCGTTTCCAGAGTTTCACCGAGTACAAAGCACTGCTATCTATATATAATGTACAGGCGGAAGAAGTGAAAGGGGAAGTGAACGGCAAACCTTATAACGGCATTGTCTATTCGGCGACCAATGACAAAGGAGAAAAACAGGGAAACCCGTTCAAATCTTCTTCTTTGGGAAAGTCGGTTGGTTACGAAGCCATCCAAAGGCACATCAAGAGATCCGCAAAGGACATTCAGGGCAAGAACCTGAAAGAGCGTACCCACCGGACGGTCGGCGCAGTGATGAAATCCATCCGCAGCCGGGAACAGTTTATTACGGAGTTGAAAGCGAAAGGAATAGATGTGCTGTTCCGGCAGAACGATACAGGCAGGATATACGGGGTAACGTTCATCGACCACGAAAACCGTACCGTCCTGAACGGTTCTCGTTTGGGAAAGGACTTTTCCGCCAATGTGTTCAATGATCTGTTTACTGGCTCCCGCAGTTTGACGGGAAACAGTAAACAGGAAACGCAGGAACACGTACCGGAATTTAACCCGACCGGACACTTTTCAAATACAGGCAAAGCCATTGCGGGACTGTTCAGCCTGTTTTCCGGTGGTGACGATACGCCACCCGACAACCGACAAGTTCCACCACCCAAGAAGAAAAAGAAGAAGAAACAAAAACGTATTTAGTAATCCTAAAAATTTCAATTATGCAGAATGAAGATGATTTAAGAGGACTTGCAAAGGTCATGGACTTTATGCGGGCAATCAGTATTTTATTTGTAGTGATAAACATTTACTGGTTTTGTTACCAATCATTCAGGGAGTGGGGCATCAATATCGGGGTAGTCGATAAAATCCTGCTGAACTTCCAGCGTACCGCCGGGCTGTTCTCCAATATCCTGTACACCAAACTTTTTTCGGTGGTGTTCCTTGCGCTTTCCTGTTTGGGTACAAAAGGAGTGAAAGAGGAAAAAATCACATGGAACAGGATTTATGTATTCCTGATAATCGGTTTTATCCTGTTTTTCCTAAACTGGTGGTTATTGGTTCTGCCGTTACCACTGGCGACAAACACGGCATTGTATATCTTTACCATGACAGCCGGGTATCTTTCACTGTTGGCTGCCGGAGTATGGATTTCACGCTTGTTGAAAAATAACCTGATGGATGATGTATTTAATATAGAAAATGAAAGTTTCGCACAGGAAACACGCCTGATAGAAAACGAGTATTCTGTAAATCTCCGCACCCGGTTTTATTATAATAAGAAGTGGAACGATGGATGGATAAACGTTGTATCGCCCCAACGTGCGTCCATCGTTGTTGGAAATCCGGGCAGTGGCAAGTCTTTTTGTGTTATCAATCAATTTATCAAACAGCAAATTGAAAAAGGCTTCGCAATGTATCTGTATGACTACAAATTTCCCGATTTATCGGAAATAGCTTATAATCATTTACTTAACCATTTGGACGGATATAAGGTAAAGCCTAAATTTTATATCATTAACTTTGACGACCCATGCAAAAGTCACCGATGCAACCCGATAAATCCGGCATTTATGACCGACATATCGGACGCATACGAAGCCAGTTATACGATAATGTTAAATTTGAATCGCAGTTGGATCACGAAGCAGGGGGACTTTTTTGTAGAAAGCCCGATTATTCTGCTCGCTTCTATCATTTGGTATTTGCGCATCTATCAGGGTGGTAAGTACTGTACATTCCCGCACGCCATCGAGTTTCTGAACAAGAAGTATGCCGATACATTCACGATATTAACGAGTTATCCCGAACTGGAAAACTATCTTTCACCGTTCATGGACGCATGGGAATCCAATGCGCAAGATCAGTTACAGGGGCAGCTTGCAAGTGCTAAAATTCCGCTTTCGAGGATGATCTCACCCACCTTGTATTGGGTAATGACAGGGGATGATTTTTCACTGGATATAAACAATCCGGAAGAACCTAAGATATTGGTGGTAGGCAATAATCCCGACCGACAAAATATCTATTCCTGTGCTTTGGGACTGTATAATTCCCGTATCGTGAAACTGATAAACAAGAAGCACCAACTCAAAAGTTCCGTGATAATTGACGAGTTGCCGACAGTATATCTTCGGGGATTGGATAACCTGATAGCAACGGCACGAAGCAATAAGGTAGCGGTCTGTTTGGGCTTTCAGGATTTCAGCCAGTTACGCCGGGATTACGGGGATAAGGAAAGCAAAGTTATCGAAAATACGGTAGGTAATATCTTTTCCGGTCAGGTGGTTTCCGAAACTGCAAAAACGCTTTCAGAACGTTTTGGAAAGGTATTACAGAAACGACAAAGCATGACTATCAACCGGAATGACAAATCAACCTCTATCAGTACGCAAATGGATAGCCTGATTCCGGCTTCCAAAATCAGTAATTTAACACAGGGTATGTTTGTGGGTGCGGTCTGCGACAGTTTCGATGAAAGAATAGAGCAGAAAATATTCCATTGCGAGATTGTAGTGGATAACGAGCAGGTGAAGCGGGAAACAGCCAACTATAAGAAGCTGCCCCAAATTATAGATTTCAGGGACGGGGACGGAAACGACCGGATGCAGGAAGAAATACAGGCGAATTACAACCGGATCAAGCAGGAAGTCCAGCAGATTGTCACGGATGAAATGGAAAGGATAAAAAATGACCCTGATTTGCAGTGCCTTATCAAAACTGAAGACAAAAATTAAATATGTTAAAACATGTTTGAAATGCTTCGTTAAAAATAATAGCATCAAGGAGAGGGATAAAATCTTATGGATAATATTTTAAAAAGAACTTTTATCCCTCTTTTATTTTAATGTCTTTTTTGAGCTAGCCAAAGTGTATGTTCACGTGATATTGCATTTTCTGAATCTAAAACAAATTTTGATAATTCAGTGTCTGTTGATATTCTCTCAGCACCTGCTAATATCATATTAAGTTCTTGAACAGTAGTTGTATAAGCTTGTTTCAATTCTTGGTGTTGTTTCATTTGTAACCAACTTAAGGCCGATGAAGATATAGTCGTAAATAATCCAATAAAATTCCAATTAGAATTGGGGTGTAAAATTAGATACAAAACACATAGTGATGATAGTAGTTGAGAGATAATAATAACCACGAACCACATATTATACTTCTTTTTATTAAATTCTGCTTTTTGTGAATACCACTCTTTTTGGTTATTTAATCTATTATCTATATAGAATCTTTTACGTTCCAAAGTACTCATTCCTCGGATTTCCACCATTTTATCCGTTATTATAGGGAGGGATAAAAGTCTTGCACACATAATTTTGTCTAAATCTCTAAATTCATTCCCCAAATCACCAATTCTATTTATAAATACTTGCTTAGCATCTTCCACATCCATAGAGTGTTCAAAAGTTTCAGAACAAGTAATAAATCTCCAACTTAGAGTTTTACATGACTCTGCTAAAGCTCTTCCTTGATACCATATATCCTCGAATTGTTTAGTTCTAATAATTATTGTCAATACAAGTCCAATCAACAAAAGAATTCCGGATATTATATATATGTATAACTTGGAATCATTCTGCTGATAGTTATATATTCCTAATGCAGAAGCTATAACCATAGAAAGTATATCGCAAGCAATTATTTTAGTATAATTTTTTTGAGCATCTATAGATGCTAAATCAGCTGCTTGAAATACGCTTGGAAAATCATTCTGATTTAATTGTTCCATATTCATTGAAATTAAGGGCGTACTCGTGTATGTGTTGCTATACTATGTGTTCTTTTTTGAAAAGCTTGTTCTATATAAAATTCTGGATTTTGAATAAAATCATCCCATTTTACAAGAACACAATATCTATCATCTTCAGACCAAGCACATTTATTATGTGGTATATAATAATTATAGCTGAACTCTTTTATTACTGTAGTATCATTTATGACAACATAATTGTGAGTATTACCACAAACAGAACAAGTACCTGACCCTTGATATATTGAACTATACATTGATGGTAAAACAACACCAAGAATACCGTTTTTTGTATTTCCCACACCATTGTATAATGAAGCCTGTAACTCTCTTTTTATAAAACGTTGTTCATATTCTCCTTGATATTCAGAACTCTTTTGACCTATTAATACAATCGTTACTGTAGAATCAGAAAGATAATCTTCTCTGATTTTTCTCATGATATACTCTTCATCAGTGGAGTTGATTGGTATATTTAATGACTTATCAATCATATCAACATCTAATACTGTCTGAATATAGTTCTTATACCAAAAATCTTCCGTTTTAAAAGATATAAAACATTTTCTTCCCATATATTCTTATTTCATTTTTATCATTTATGTTCAAAGATATATCTTTTTTAAGAAAGAAAAAAGAATAATCTTTATTTTGTCAGTGCCAAGTATAAATATTTATTCTGCGGACTAATAAGGACAAACGCGGACTAATGAGGACACCCGTTTCCAAATCCTTAAATATACTCTATTTCATCCTTACTTTTACTTCCGAAATTTTTATTTATTCACTAAAATTCAAAAAGTTATGGATGTAAACACAGCCAGCCAATCCACCACTGACGAACAGATGATGGATATTCTTCTTGTACTGGATAAGGAGAAAAAGACAATCAGCGCAGTGAAAGGCGTGGATGAAAACGGGGAACTCCAAACCGTAGCACCGGAGAACAACAGCGAACTTCTGAAATTCGACCGTCACGGTGATTTCTTTTCCAACTTCTTTTCCAACATGATGAACCAGTTGAAGAACCCGACCCGTTTCAACTTCTTTAAAATCCCCAAGATTGAACTTCCCAAGATTACACCGATAATCAGGGACAACTTCGACCATCCGACACCCGAAAATGAAGCGGACATAGCACGCTACCGGGTAACACCCGAAACACAGAAACAGGAGGTGAAGAACGAACAACCGAACCAAACACAACAGCAGGTACAACAACCGCAGCAGGAAGCAACGGCACAAGCACCGCAGCAACCTGACAAAAGCAAGTATGTTATCGATCCTGATAAGGTGGACTGGGAAGCCCTGAAAAACTTCGGGCTTTCCAAAGAACAGCTTGAAAAGGCAAAAGCCTTAGAACCCATGTTAAGGGGGTATAAGTCGCCCGGTGCATTCTCCATCGCAGGGAACTACAATTCCGCCATTATGAAACTGGACGCACGCCTATCTTTCCGGCATGACAAGGACGGGAATGTGGTTTTGGCGATACACGGCATCCGCCAAAAGCCGGAACTTGAACGTCCGTTCTTCGGGCATGAATTTTCCAAAGAGGATAAAGCCAATCTTCTTGAAACGGGCAATATGGGACGGATTGTAAACCTGAAAAACTATATCACAGGGGAAATGATACCTTCTTTCGTCAGCGTGGATAAGGTGACGAATGAACTGGTTTCCATGCGTGCAAGCAGCGTCCAAATCCCTGATGAAATAAAGGGTGTCAAACTTAGTAAGGAACAGCAGCAAGCCTTACGGGAAGGAAAAGGCGTATTCCTTGAAAACATGATTTCCAACCGTAAAAATCCCTTTTCCGCTACCGTTCAGGTTAATGCCGACAAGAAAAGTCTGGAATTTATCTATCCCAATGCCAAACAATCACAGGAGCAACGGCAGAAACAGGAACAGCCGAACAGCCTTGTTACCAGTGACGGTGTAACCATCCCGAAAAGTATTTCGGGAATAGAACTATCCCGTCAGCAACAGCAGGATTTAGTCGATGACAAGACCATCTTTGTTGCCGGGCTGAAAGACAAGCGAGGGGTCGAATACGATGCTTACATTCAGGTGAACCATGACAAGAAGAAACTCGGCTTTTACAGCGACAATCCCAGTTTTGACCGTTCCGCCGTGAAAGAGATTACTCCGGCAAATAAGAACCGTACACAGGTAGCGGTCAATTCGGAGGGCAAGACCAACGAAGCCACCAAGAAAGTGAAAGAACCCTTGAAAAAGGGGCAGGACAAGCCCACTGAAAAGCAGAAAACCAAGCAGGATAAAAAAGAGAAGCAGGAGCAACAGGACAAACCCAAACAAAGCAGGGGACGCAAAAGATGATAGCGGTATTAATCCTTATCCCGATTGTTGGTTTCGTCCTGTTCGTTCGTGCCTGTTACAAAACAGACTGGAAAGCCATAGACGAGCAGAACCGACAATTTTATGCAGATGGTTATCACATCTACTATGACCGGAAAATCCTAAGACAAAAAGAAGTGGAACAATTAAAATCAAAATTAGAATGATTGCAGTAATCGGAGAAAAACCAAGCGTGGCAAGGGATATTGCCCGCATTTTAGGAGCGAGTGAAAAACAGGATGGTTACCTTTCAGGTAACGGGTATCTCGTTACCTGGGCGTTCGGCCATCTTGTAGGTTTGGCAATGCCGGAAGCCTACGGCATACAGAGTTTCCGCCGGGAAAGCCTGCCTATTATCCCAGATAGTTTTCAACTTACACCCCGACAAGTGAAAGCGGAAAAAGGGTACAAGGCTGACCCCGGAGCGTTGAAACAGCTAAAGGTAATCAAAGAGGTATTCAGCCAGTCGGACAAGATAATAGTCGCTACGGATGCAGGGAGAGAGGGAGAACTTATATTTCGCTACATCTACCAGTATATCGGATGCGACAAGCCTTTTGTCCGTTTATGGATAAGCAGCCTTACGGACAAGGCAATCCGTGAAGGACTGCAAAACCTGAAAGCCGGTAGCCTGTATGATAACCTGTTCCGTTCGGCACAGGCACGTAGCGAAGCGGATTATTTGATTGGAATAAACGCAACACAGGCTTTAAGCGTGGCAGCCGGACAAGGAATATTCTCTTTGGGACGGGTACAGTCGCCCACGTTAGCAATGATATGTATCCGCTTTTTGGAGAACAAGAACTTTGTCCCGCAAAAGTATTGGCAACTGAAATTACAGTCGGCAATGGATGATATAGCTTTTACGGCACTATCCGTAGATAAATACGATATGCAGCAGATCGCCATCGACACGCTACAAAGGATAAAGGAAGCGGAAACGGTACGGGTGAAATCCGTAGAACGTAAGGAAGTGAATCAAGAACCGCCCTTGCTCTATGACCTTACCACGCTGCAAAAGGAAGCGAATACGAAACTGAATTTTTCCGCAGATAAAACATTATCCATCGCACAAAAATTATACGAGGGTAAACTTATCAGCTATCCCCGAACCGGAAGCCGTTACATATCACAGGACGTGTTCGAGGAAATCCCGGAACGGTTTATTAATTTGGAACAGTACGCCCGCTTTTCCGGGTATGCCGCCGGGATGAAAGGCAAAGCCTTAAATCCCCGTCCGGTAAATGATGGCAAGGTAACAGACCACCACGCTCTGATTGTGACCGAAAACCTGCCCGGCAAGATGGAAGCGGACGAACAGGCAATCTATGATCTGATAGCCGGACGGATGTTGGAAGCCTTTTCTGAAAAATGCGTCAAAGACGTTACCAGTGTAACACTGGAGTGTGCAGGGTCGCTTTTCACGGTCAAAGGTTCTGTAACCAAATCTGCCGGATGGCGTACCGTATTCGGCGAGAAAGAGGACGGGGAAGATAACACCGATTTACCCGTGATGCAGGACGGTAACAGTCTGCCGCTTTCCGGTATTGAGCTGTTGGAGAAGCAGACCAAGCCCAAACCGTTATACACGGAAAGCAGTCTGCTTTCTTCGATGGAAACGGCAGGTAAGGAACTGGAAAACGCAGAACTGAAAGCAAGCATGAAAGACACGGGTATCGGTACGCCCGCAACAAGGGCAGCCATTATCGAAACGCTGTTTTCCCGCCAGTACATCATCCGGGAGAAAAAGAACCTTGTCCCGACCGAGAAAGGGCTTGCCGTTTACAACATCATCCGGGACAAGAAAATAGCAGACGTGGAAATGACGGGCATGTGGGAAAATACGCTTGCCAAGATAGAAAGCGGGGAAATGAGCCCCGACACGTTCCGCAAAGGTATCGAGGTGTACGCAAGGCAAATCACGGCTGAACTTTTGGACGTTCAGCTTTCGTTCGCTTCGGGTGGTAATTGTATCTGCCCGAAATGCAAGACCGGACGTATTCTGTTTTATCCGAAAGTCGCCAAGTGTTCCAATGTGGATTGTTCCGTTACCATCTTTCGCAACAAGAGCGAAAAGCAGCTAACGGACAAACAGATTACCGAACTGATGACTACCGGAAAAACCGGGCTAATAAAAGGCTTTAAAAGTAAAAACGGCAAAGTCTTTGATGCTTCACTTGCTTTTGACGGGCAGTTTAATGTTACTTTTGTTTTCCCTGAAAAGAAAGGGAAGCCCAAGAAATAAGATGGAAATCGTTATATTTGCCACAGAAAGTTTCATTATAGATAGATTTATAATTGAAATTTTTGTGGTTGAAGCACCCGGAGGGATACCGGGTGCTTTTTTAAAATCATTCCCCTTTATATCGGTAGGTCAGGCAAACGACCTGATTATCCAGTATCTTGTTTTGGGTCAGTTCCCACTTCGACCCGAATGTCTTTCCTATGAACCTGATACCGTCCCCCAGCATGACCGGGACAATGTACAGGGTAATTTCATCCAGCAGGGACGCTTCGATCAGCGAGGTTATGAACTTACCGCCACCGATAACCTGAATGTCGGTTTCCGAACTTGATTTAAGTTCATTGACCGCACGTAACGGCATATCGGTAAGAAAGGTTACATTCTCCTTTTCCGTCACATTGGTATCGTAGTGGGACACTACAAAAGTCTTTTTACTTTTGTACGGCCATCCGCCCCAATGTTCAAAAATATAGGTATAGGTGTTCGCCCCAGTAAGCAATACACCCGGCTGTTCATAGGCTGCCGAAATCTCTTTCCTTACGTTTTCAGGCATCCAATCCAATTCATTATCCTTTGTGGCTATAAAGCCATCAAGAGATACGGCAATACAAGTCTTTAAATGTTTCATGATTGAGTATTTAACAGTTGCTTTTTATAAACTGTTCGCCAGTACGCCAAAAAAGAAGCGTGAACTCACGGAACTTCAACGTAGAGGTACTGGCATACCCAAGAATAGAAGCACGCAAGCCCACGCTATGACAAAACATAGCATAAGCATTGCGCAAAAGCCTCTATTCTTTGAAAAGTGCCAGTTTTCTACGTTAAGACATCTGCGAACGAATATGTTATATATAAAGGCAAAATCACAGGTTACCGTTCAATCGCCGTTATTTTCTTATGTAACTTTTGCAAAGTTAGCTAAATCCCTGAAAACTTCTGCATATAAAACGAAGAAATCCCGCCTTATCTCACGACAAAACAGGATTGAAAGCCATTAGAAAAGAAAAAATTAATCGGTTTTCTCCCGTATTAACTTGTGTACGTCCGTAGCACGGTAATAACATCTGCCATCCAGCATAAGGAAAGGGAGTATTCCTTTTTTCCGGTAACGGGTCAATGTTCGGGGGGCTACTTTCAGGAGCAAGCACAAGTCCTGATTATCCAACAGTTCTTCCCCGTCCAAACAGTTACGCTCGTTTATTACCCGGTCTATTTTCTTGTCCTGCATATCGAACCTATCCATAATGCGTTCCATCCATGCGGTAAAATCGTCTTTATCTATATACATAAGGCTGTCTGATTAAATTAAACCAATCATAAAATAACTTTGGTTGGACGGGTCTTTGATGATAATTTCCCGTTCCCTCATGAAGCGGATATAGCTTTTTGCGGTACGTTCTTTCACGTCCAAAATCTGCTGTATCTGTTCGCATAAGTCTATGTAGGTGATGTGTTCCTGTCTGCCGAACACGTCACGAGCAACGCCGACCAGTTCCTTTTCCTTGCGTTTCTCTTTTTCCTCTCGTGGCTTTTCTCCTTTGTAAAGGTGCATTCCGGCTGTTTTATCCCATGCGAACAGCATCAAAGGGACATCCAACGGGCTACCATCCCTTACTTTCAGGGCTTTTACCACCGATTGTGTAGGTTCTTCATCCTTTTCAATGGAAAGGATAGTTGCCGCCTTACGTTGTAATTCCGAGCCTAAATGTCCCCGCAGCTTCAATCCATTGGGTACGAAATGCAGCACGCAAAGAATACAGGTATTATAAATTCCTGCCAGTCGGTACAGTTCATCTATCACCGCCACGCTTTCCACTTCATCATTGGCACTCTTTACAAGGTCGGCGATACCATCTATCACGACTAATTGTATGCCCCCGTATTGGTAATAAAACTTATCCATACTTTGAACAATGGCGTGCAGCCGTTCTTTTCGGGACATACCTGTCAGACAAAATGCTTTCAGTTCTTCCGGTTTGTCCGGTTGCTTCGCACGTGCCAGCAGGTTACTTACATTCTTGAACAGTTGCACTTCGGACTGTTCAGTATCATAAAGTAATACCGCTTTATGTTTACTGTTGGCGGCTATCTGTATGCCAAGCGTATCTACTTCTTTATCTGATTGGCAGATACAGCCCGCCAACATTGCGGCTATATAATTACTTTTTCCTGTTCCCTCGCCGCCTGTAATACCGAACAAGTTTCCTTGTGTCCCCAATGGAACATCTCCGGCGGAAATTATCACCTTTGCTTTTGCCGGAGGATTATTGAAGTCTATTTCGCACGATTTAAGCATAATCAATGTATCACTATATAGGTTATCTAAAAATTCGATAAACAATTTCAGGAAATCTTCACGGGTATTCCCAGCCTTGAAATAGTCGGAAATATCCTTTTCCTCTTTTGTACCGGAAAGCGGTAGAAGTAACCGTTTTACTGAAAATTCTCCCAACTGCTTTTCCTGTTTGCGTGCGCTTTCCTTTCCCGTTTTATCGGTATCATACAATAGGATGATATGTTTAAAACGGAATGTCAGTTTATAAATCAGGGTAGGCGGGATAGTCACTGTTTCACTGTTGAAGCAAATAGCATGGAAACCATGTGCCGCTAATGACATGACATCTTTTTCACCACCAGTGATAAAGAGTGTATCACCTTTTGCGGGTAGTTGCTCCAATCCGAAACAATAATTATCTCCGAAATTACCGCCATAGAGGAAACGAGTTTTGGAGAATGGACGATATAGTTTTATATATCGTTTACTTTTATATCCGTATATTGGTTCTGTTACGGATGAAGTATAAATGAATGGTGTTCCATCCGCCGTTACACTCTGAAAATCCCGTAGGGAACAGACCTTGTACAGTTCCAACACTTCCGGTGTGATACCGTACTGTTGCCAGTACATTAGTTCGGCAAGCGGAAATTTCTGTTCCCTGAACTGGTAAGGCTTGCTTTCCTTTTCCGGTGTTTCTTCCGGTATATCTTCCAATATACGGCAAGAAGTGCAGGTAACAGGTATCGGATTGCCTGTTGCCAATCCCAATCCCAAATCCCTGTCTATGGTTTCCAGTATCTCAACAAAGTCCATCGAATTATTACAATCCAGTCCTTTAAGTTGCCCCACGAAAAAAAAACAATCACCGCTATAACTGTCGTTACCGAAATCTTTTATCTTATAGATACCACTTCGGCGGTCGAAATAGATATTACAGGACGCTTTATTATCTTCATAAAGCGGGTTCAAGAAATTTCGACCTATCCGCCAATTACCGGGTATATAGTGCTTGAATACGGATAGCCCGTTATTTGTCCTTCCTAATATTTCTTCTTTCCTTAACATATAGCTGGTGGTTGGTTATCAGGTCATTAATACTGTCCTTATCTCGTTTAATCAGGCGTTCTTCCAATAATCGTTTTATTTCTCCAATTTTGTAGAAATAATGCCCTTTGATGTTGGAATAGGTGATAGTCCCGGCTGCTCGCAGACGTTGTAATGTCCGGTCACTGATTTTTAAGAATGTGCAGACCTCGTAACTATCCACCCAAATTTCATCTTCATTGGTGTTTTCCGCTTCTGTGTGATTGAATATATAATCGGCGATAGCGGTAATTTTGTTGTCTAAGTCCTTATAAGCTTTTGACTCGAATGTTATTATCTCCATTTTGCTAACTAATTGATTTGCTGCAAAGGTCGGGAGTTACAATAGATAAAACTTACAAGATACTACCAAGTTGGTTGATTTATTTTTTTGTGGAAATTGGTATTGAAATAGGGTGAAATAAGAGGAAAAGAGGGTAAAAATCTCCTTTGGGATAGGGCATAAAAAAACTACCAAGTTGGTAGTAACTTGGTAGTTTTTAGATGTGGTTTATTATAACTTATCGTCTTCGTCCATTTTTTGCAGGAGCTTATTTATAAGGTTGGTAAGGAATGATGTCTTATCTTTCTTCCTTTCTCTTATTGCAAGATAAGTCCGGTAATAATCCCCTAAATCTATTTTGAATGATGCTTCTATATAAGTCATTATCTCTTTTATATCAGCGTTTCCATTATTAAGTACTCCGGCAGCATAGATAGCATATCCCAATTCGATAGCAGCTATTTTTGTTCCCGTCCATAGGAAAGGATTGTCAGGTAATGAAGTCCTGCTATTTTCTATTACTTCTTTCCTTTCAAGTTCCTGTAATCGTTGTTGCAGATAGATTTCCAACATATCATAAGCCAGCATCTTAGCAACCCTATGGTCGCAGCAAGTTGAAAACAATGGGTCTTTATCAAACATACCACAGTTATGGCATAGTTTGTAATTCTCATGTTCTCTAAGAAAATAATATCTATCTAAGTGTGTGGCTTTAGAACGATAATATTGGTAGAAGTCAAGATTAGCATTGCAAAACTCCGTTATTGCCGTTTGCTTTTTTTTATAATACTCTTTTAGAACTTCTTTGCTGCCGTTCGGCTTTCTTAGTTCAAGTAGATATATGTCATTAAAATATATCAGTTTGCTTAAAATGAATGGCTTAATATCTTTGAAGAATAATATTTCTTCATTAGCATCCTGAAAAGTATATTGGTGGATAAACTCTCTTAGTTCTTCAAATAATGGTCTGATGAAATCAATCATGTATATAGCTTTATCGGAAGATACGTCACTATCCATACAGGACGTTTCTATCTCTGTATTGATTTTAGACAATAACTTATCTATGTATTGTTTCATGTGATTTGCGTGAAAAATTGTTTATACTATATTTCTTTAAAACAGTCCATGGAGTATTGATAATCTTTTAAAGAGACTGTCTTTTTATTTGTTATATTCTCTTTACCAGTAGGATAACCTGTTAATATGGGATAACATGGATTATATTGCATTTCTTTATTTCTACTTATAGTGGAATATTCAGTAGCATAACAATAATTGCATCCATGTTTACAGGTATTATAGACTCCAATATCAATACTTTCAATACATCCGCAATTCTTTCTCTGTCCAATATCTTTTCGGGCATTGAGCTTACAGCCAATAATACTTTCTATTTTTTCTTTATCAATGCAAGTCGAATGGTATAATCCATACGAACTGTAATCTTGATTTTCGCTACACATATAAAGTTTCAAATTATAGGCGGATGCAATATTCACTAAATTTTCCACTATATTTTCTTTCACCGTTAAAGGTATTTCGGTGAAATTTGGGCGGATATGCCTATAAATATCAATAAAACTAATAATACATTTATTCGTATATTCTGCCAACGATTTGCATAATTGTTCAAAACGATTTAATATCCAGCTTTCTGTAAACTGTTTATTGATAATTATAGGATCGAACCGCCAATCTACCCGATTAGTGCCAACTCTATCGCTTAGTCGTTGAAATACTTCTATAACGTTCTCTTTTTGTGGAAGATACTTTTCTACTTTATCATCATAGGCTGTAATTGTAAATTCAAAATAATAATCTTTATATCCTAAATCTTCAATAACATCTAATTTCCTTAGTAATGGCAGTGCGTTTTTAGTCCAAAAAACAATACAATCTATTTTTTGAGGAGACAATGATATACGGCTTAATTGATTTGGATTATATGGATTAGGAATTAACACATACCCTTCACGTAAACGGTTAATAAACCATTCTGAATAAAAAGCAGGGATGTCAGTTCTACGACTTACTGATAATATCATTATTAATCTTTTTAGATATTACTTATTGTTTTATTCTTAATCGCTTTTTCCCAGCCGATGATAGTTGCTTTTCTTTCTTTCTTCCAATGATAATCGCCTATAATTCCGGTATTACGTATTACTCTGTGACAAGGAATTACAAAGCCCACAGGATTATTCGCAACGGCTCTTCTTACAGCAAAGGTTGATTGCGTATCTCCTATATTTGTGGCAACTTGACTATAAGATGTTACACTTCCAAATGGAATTTCAAGTAATGCCTTCCAAACTTTTATTTGAAATGGAGTTCCTTTCAACCATAGCGTAAGTGATTTGTTTTTTGCATAAGGCGAAAAAATCTTTTCTGCAATCTCTTGAGCCATCCCGTCATTTTGAAAGAATTGTGCATTTGCCCATCCGTGCTTTATTTCATTTATTAGAGAGTTTCTATCGCAATCTGAAAATTGCATTTCACATATCCCTCTTGGTGTGGAAACTATAAAACATTCTCCAAAAGGAGTTGCGGAAAAGCCATATTCAAAACGAATACCTGCTCCTTTGCTCTTGTACTCTTGTGGTGTGACGGCTTCTATTTTTACAAATAAGTCATAAACTCTCGATTGGGCAGATAGCCCCACTTTTTCGGCTGCTTCAATCAGGTTGGAAGTATCTTGTAACTCTTGTTTCAAGGCTTCTATCGTGAGATGTTCCAAAAATTTCTTTGGGCTTATTCCTGCCCATTCTGTGAATATTCGTTGGAAATGAAAAGGACTTACGCCAATATATTGTGCTAATTCATCTAATGTTGGCTGTTGCTTAAAGTTTTCAACCAAATATTGAATAGCTTTTTCAATTCTTGTATAGTTTATATTTTCAATCATAATAACCATGTTTGATAAATCCTAAAGATGGTTCGCTCTCGGTACTATATGAAATAGGCGCAAAGATAGGGATTGCTACTAATGCCTACAACCCATTTCTTGCTATTGTATGCTAAAATGTTATATCACAAAATATTATATTGATGCTTCATTAGATTTTCTTATTTTGCCAGTTGCCTTTCCATAGATAAAAAAAAGAAGTGAAAATCATGGCATAATAAACAATATCCGAAGTCCAACATATTGCGACATCCATTTTTAGGTAAACCGCAATATATACGATGTAGCCGACATATATACATAGGCTGCACAACTCAATAAATAAGGTTGAACGTGTACTGCCTGTTCCCGAAACTGCAAAGAAATAGACAAAAGCCGGAACAGCAACTATATATGCCGACAACATAACCCAAAGTGACGGTAGGGCATTTGCTATCAAATCCGGAGTATCTGTATATATACGTAGGAACATCGTAGGAAATATCGCAATAGTAAGAGCCAGTGGAATAACAAAACAATAGCAGTTTCTAATTATGTTGTTGCATAGTGGCATCACCTTTTTAATTTCTCCATTCCCTATTAAATTGCTAACAAGCGAACTACCTGTAGATGCAAAAGCATTGACAAAAATAAATAATAGAGCAGAAGTATTCCGTACTATGTTAGTTATGGCAAGAGAACGTTCTCCAAGATGTTCTATCGCAATGAAAAAGACCAACCATGAACCAGTAGATATAAATGACTGAATCATTGTCCAAAAAGACACATTCAATATTTCTAACAGGGTCTTTATTTTAAAGCCTGCAAAATGGAATAACCTATATAGTTTATAGTTTACCTTTTGGTGAGTGTATATACAAAAGAATATAACCGATACAGCTTCCGAGATAGAAGAGGCGATAGCTGCACCAGCAATCCCCATAGCTGGAAATCCTAATTTACCAAAGATTAAAATATAATTCAATATCATATTGGTAAGTACCATAACAACAGAATTGATTGTTAATGTCTTTGTCTGTGTTGTACCGATATAAAATGCACGGAACATCACTGATATGAAAGAAAAAAAGAAGCCATATACACGCCAGTCCATATAATCTATTGCGGCATGGTACACATCTTTAGATTTTATCATTAAATGTAGTAACTGCGGGGAATAAACTTTTGAGAGGATGAATACACAGGTTGCTATGACTAATAAGAATAATGTTCCTTGCATGAAAATAGCACCTATGCGATGGTACTGTTTTTCTCCATTACGGCGGGCTATTAAAATTTGAGCACCCACACTAAAACCAAACCCTAACATATAAATAGCAAGATAATACATACTTGCTACAGCCGATGCGCCTAATTCAACTTCTCCTACACGTCCTAAATATGCTGTATCTGTTAATCCTATCAGTTGTTGCATTAATAGACTGATTAATACTGGATATGTGATATGACGAATTTCTTTACTTGTAAATTGCATAATTGAGTTATTTTATAAAATAGCTGCAAATTACGTAATAGGATTTTATGGGAGCAACCCGATTCTTGCTTTAGGTGTAAGGTGCAAGTATATATCTATATATAGCTTGCACCTTACACCTAAGCTGAAACATTTATATTCAGACATTTGCGTAATCCAAAAAGAAGCAGTATCTTTGAACCGAAGTTTTAGGCAGACAATGAACAGTCAAAGGACGACAGATAAACGTCTTTTTTGAAACCTAAATTGTACCCCCTAAGGCATTGACATATTGATAAGAGTTGAATTAAAGCGACATAAGGAGATGGGTTCATTACCCTGTCTCTCCGCTGAGCGTCAAAGATAAATGACGGAAAAGTAAAAGTAAGTCCCGTAAAATCAAGATTTTACGGGACTTTTTATATTTATGCTTGGACAAGTGAAAAACATGATTAGCCTGTCATCGCAGCCAAGAACATAACAATAATCAAATAACGTTTGCAGGCTGTACAGACGGGCAAAAAGACTATACACTAATTTTGTATTATGAAATCAATGGAATTGTTTGTTGCATGTTGTTTGTCATAAGTTGTTTAGGTAAGTCTCAACCAAAGCAACAATCTGCCGATTTATATAGGTTGCTCTTATGTAATGAATGTGTGAAAAATGAAATTTATTGTGCTTTGACACTAATGGGATCTGTTGAAGTTGATGATTTAAATGAAAATACAAATAAATAGAGATTTGATTAGGCTAATAGAAGAATACGCAGGAAGTTTGAATACGTATTCTGATGTGACATTCATGAGAAGAAAACAAGAATATCAACGATTAACGATACGGGATTTACAGGAAGGAGTTATTAATAAGAAAATCTATTGATTTGCCGACACTGCCCTACCCTAAAAAAAAGATATACAATGAAAGTAAAATTATTGTTTTTGGTCTTCGTTCTGTATGCGTGTGGAACTAAAACGGTTTCGGAAGAGAAATCTTATGATCGAATAACCATGACGACTTATGAAAACAAGTATGATGAAAATAATCGTTTGTCAGAGGTACAATTGACCAGAACATCTCATCATAGGTATGAAGAAGATTCTGAAACAATTGATTTAATTGATGATAAAAGCACGTATTATTATACGTATATCAACAACGAAGAGTTTACGGTAAGAAGAAAGTCAAAGAGGTCGGGAAATATCAAGATTATGAGATATGCTCCCCAAAGGGAGGAGGTGTTAACATTAAATGCCCAAGGGGATACCATTGATTATTTATTGCAGAAATATTACGATAAAAGTAAACTCAAATTAGTGTATGTTAGAAATATAAACAATGACTATGTACTGCATGAAGACAACGACTATGAGGAAAAAAATGAATACGACGGGAATGGTAATCTAACAAAAAGAGTGCAATACTATTTTGACATAGGGAAAAAAAGAACCACTTACTTCTTTCGGGGACTATCTTATGAGGAAGCTAAAAAAAGGATTCCCCGTACAGACGAGGACTATGACATCGTGTGCGATATAGAGAAAATGGCAGGAGACACCCTTATCAGGAAATGTATAAAGAATGGTATTGTCAGTTCTATTAACAAGACGATTGTTGACGAAAAAGGGAAAAAGGAATTTATATTCGACGCTGACATGAAGTTCACAGGTAGTTTCACGGAATTTAAGTCGGATAGTTTTGATATTCACGTTGATCGTATTGTACTGGACGATTGCACGGATATTGATAGCACTTATTATAAGAATGGGAAAGAGGTAAGATGCGTTTATCTTTCGGATACGTCTAAACGTATTGTACTTTCTAAATATGATAAATGGGGAAATATGGTTGAGAGGGTGGAAAAGACAAAGTATTTTTATTCGCAAGACGGAGAGGAATTGATCAATGAAATGCTGCAAGTAGTGAGAGAGAATGAGAAGAAGAAAGAAAGTAGAAAGCGATTGAAAATATCAAAATAAAAAGGTTGTGAGAAATAAACATTTAATCGGGGTATGAAGGGGGGAGACAGATTCTTAGAAAGAATGACCGTTATTGTGACGATGATTTTCACGATATTCATGATTATCAGAATCGGCTACTTGCGGATCGGTCTCCTGACCCTCGTCATGTGCGCATGATCGGACTTTTCTCGTTTGTCCCCCATAGGTATATTGTATCGCTGAATACAGGAAGGTGCTGGAAGGCGACAGAGATATGCTAATCAGATACCCTCTCTTTCCTTCTAATGACTTTTCATTACGCTTTTAATAAAGATATTGGTAGAAGACAATTGTCTGAGACTAATTGTGAGTTCTATTCCTCAATGTGGCTTAATGATTTTCTGTTCTGTGATTCTCTTCGACTTTTTTTGTTGATCGGCTAATATTACAATGATAACAGACATTAGTATCAGTAATAAACCGATTAATGATTGTAATGTGAAATGTTCCGAAAATACCAATACGCCTACAACCACTGCGACCAAAGGTTCCATTGAACCAAGGATGGCTGTTGTTGTCGAACCGGCATATTTTACCGCTAAAATCAACGTAAGGTCGGAGATGACGGTAGATAGAAATGCCAATGCCAAAATATAAAATCCGGCTTTTGTGCTGGGGATGGAGGATATACCTGCTGTAAATAGACTGTAGATGAAAAAGATTACGCAACCGCCTAAAAGCACATAGAACGTAAGCACTTCAGCAGGTAATTTACCTATATCCAATTGATTCAGAGCAACAATATATATCCCATAGGTTAATATCGTAAGAGCTGCGAGTCCGATACCCATCAATCGGATACTGCCTCCTCCCGACCAACACATAAGTGCAACACCGATTAGTGAGAGTGAGGCTGCTAAGAATAGAGATTTGGATTTTTGTTCTTTAAAGAATACTACCATTAAGAAGCTGACACAGATTGGATAGAGAAAGTGAATGGTTGTAGCCACTCCACTAGTTATATAATGGTAGGAATAAATAAGAAATAGCGCTGTAAGAGCATACAAGGCACCTAAACCGATGATAGAGATCAGATGTTTCATATTTATTTTTAAAGTACTTTTGTGCAAAAGACATACTGCTCCCATCATAAGGGTAGAAAATAGAAATCGATAAAAAAGAATGTTGGATTCATTCATTTCCATATTTCCCATTAATGGAATTGTAAATAATGGAATGAGCCCAAATGTACCTGATGAAATCATTGCATAAATAATACCTTTTAAACTTTTCATATCATACAGAATTAAAATTTGAGCGCAAAGGTAGGTTACAGGGAAGAATGAAAAGTTACCAAAAGGTAATTAATGCATATCGGCCCTGATTCTACTTAAGGATTGTGGAGTTATGTCCAGCCATGCGGAGAGGTCTCTCATTGATAATCTTTGTATCAGTTTGGGCATTTCTTTAAGTAGATATTGATATTGTTCTTTCTTGCTCATCCAGTGGATAGATGAAAAATAGAAAGCAGATGAAGTAAGCCATTCCTGAAGAATCATTCTTCCCCAATTGGATAAATTAAGAGAGTCTTTGAATGAGGTGGCTAAGTCTTTACGGGAGATTCTCCATAAAATACAAGTATCTACTGCCTCTAAAGTATATAGTGATTGTCTGCTCTCTGTCAGGTTGGGTGAACTGAGTGGGGCATCATTTTCTAATGCAAAAAATATGATAAATTCTCTGCCCTCTCTTAGAATCGTACTTTTTACAATCCCTTTCTCAACAAAATAGATATAGTGATCTGTTTGCCCTTCTTGAAGGATAATCTCTCTCTTGGGCACAGAAAATTTTGTGAACTTTTCAAGCAATATTTCTATATCTTTTTCAAAAAGTCCGTATTTATCTCTTAATATTTTTTTAATCCCGTTCTCCATACTTTAAAGAAAACAAAAAGACACGATGCAATGTTGGCGTAATTCTGATAAAAATGTACGGCATACCACTTGTAAAAGTATACTTAATTATAGAAAGAAACGGGGAAACAGGCCGATATTGAAGTGGCAATGCTCCTGGGAAGGGTACACAGAAAACATACTCTATCCGGTGAAGTGATGCTATCCATGAGTCAGAAACAGATATTAAAGTATATGTTTTACCGATGAAATCACTATTTTTGCTGCATATATGGATATATTGATTAATCAGGAGGAGATATAATGCTTGCATATACATATGTCGAACATGGGAAGTTTGAACTTTTGGAGAAGTTGAGGCCACAAATAAAAGATGCCCGGGATGCAATCGTACGTGTAACACTTGGCAGTATCTGCACCAGTGATCTTCATATTAAACATGGCAGTGTTCCGCGTGCAGTTCCTGGTATTACAGTCGGCCACGAGATGGTGGGCATTGTGGAGGAAGTAGGCTCCGGCGTCATTTCCGTCAGACCCGGTGATAGAGTGACAGTCAATGTCGAAACCTTTTGTGGAGAATGTTTCTTTTGTCGGCACGGATATGTGAACAACTGTACTGACCCCGACGGAGGATGGGCATTAGGTTGCCGTATTGATGGCGGACAGGCGGAATATGTCAGGGTTCCGTATGCCGAGCAGGGATTGAATCATATTCCCGATAATGTCAGTGATGAACAAGCTCTGCTTGTAGGTGATGTGCTTGCAACGGGGTTCTGGGCTACTCGCATTTCGGAGATATCCGAAGATGATACGGTTTTGATTATAGGTGCCGGCCCTACCGGAATCTGTACTTTGCTCTGTGTGATGTTAAAGAAGCCACGGCGCATTATTGTTTGTGAACGGTCTGCTGAGAGAATCCGGTTTGTTCGTGAACATTATCCTGACGTGCTGGTGACAGAACCTGAAAACTGTAGGGATTTTGTACTCTGTAACAGCGATCATGGTGGAGCGGATGTCGTGTTGGAAGTGGCGGGTTCCGAAGAAACTTTCCGTCTGGCGTGGGAGTGTGCCCGCCCCAATGCCATCGTTACCATCGTAGCCCTTTATGACAAACCTCAGTTTTTACCTTTGCCCGATATGTATGGCAAGAACTTGATCTTCAAAACAGGTGGGGTAGATGGTTGCGATTGTGCCGAGATTCTCAGTCTGATTGAGCAAGGCAGGATAGACACTACTCCTCTTATTACGCATAGGTTTCCGTTGAACGAAATAGAGGAAGCTTATCGTATCTTTGAAAACAAGCTGGAGGGAGTTATCAAGATAGCTATAACGGGAGGCAGGTAGGGGAGTGTTTGTATTGACACTTTCTGCACATATTACAATTGAAAAAGGAAAAATCATAGAGTTAATCAAATCAAAGAGAATGCCTATCATAGAAATATCATCCTTGTCTCATCCCGGAGTAGAGATATTCAGTACCCTTACTGAAGCCCAGTTGCGTAATCGCATCGATTCCGACCGGGGAATTTTTATAGCAGAAAGCCCCAAGGTTATTCAAGTTGCTTTAGACGCCGGTTATGAACCTTTGGCTATTTTATGTGAGCAAAAACATATCATCGGTGACGCTGCCGTTATCATTGAGCGCTGTGGTGATATTCCTATCTATACAGGCAAGCGTGATATACTTGCTTTGCTCACCGGATATACACTTACCCGCGGAGTGCTTTGTGCCATGCGGCGTCCTGAATTAAGAAGTGTGGAGGAAGTATGCCGCGAAGCCAAACGTATCGTGGTAATAGATGGAGTTGTTGACACCACTAACATCGGAGCTATTTTTCGTTCGGCTGCTGCCCTCGGCATAGATGCTGTTTTGCTGACGCGGAACTCTTGTGATCCGCTCAATCGCCGTGCGGTCAGGGTATCTATGGGGTCAATATTTCTTGTATCATGGACTTGGATAGATGGTTCTCTCAGCAGGCTTGGCGATTTGGGATTTCGTACGGCTGCTATGGCACTTACTGATGATTCCATCTCTATCGATGATCCGGTTTTGAAGACTGAGCCCAAGTTGGCTATCATAATGGGTACCGAAGGAGACGGACTGCCGTACGAGACAATTTCCGAAGCCGATTATGTGGTTCGCATCCCTATGTCGCATAGTGTAGATTCACTTAATGTGGCGGCTGCTGCTTCTGTGGCTTTTTGGGAACTTCGTGCTCCAACTTTCAAGGAGTGATATGCCGAAGTTATACTTACAGTTATCCGGTTCTTATCAAATTAAAGAAAAACATTTTCCCATGGCTTAGATCTAAATTCTTTAGGCCGCTATAGCTTAAATAAATGTTATATCACAAACTTTTCTCTTTGGGCATTGTTTCGGAGTGCAGTAAGTTATTTAAAAACATACCGATATGGAAGAGAAAAAAGAAGCCCGTCAAAAACGGAACAGGGAAAAATTAGCAACTGCTGATTGGGTAATGGCAGAATTTTATGCTACGTGGTGTCCTCATTGCAAACGTATGCAGCCCGTTGTAGAAGAATTCAAGAAACTTATGGAAGGGACTCTCGAGGTAGTACAGATCGATATCGATCAGGAAGATGCTTTGGCTAATTTCTATACGATCGAATCGGTTCCGACATTTATTTTAATGAGAAAGGGAGAACAGCTTTGGAGGCAATCTGGAGAACTGGATTTAGAAAGGCTGAAGAAAGCAGTGAAAGACTTTAAATCCTGAAAAGGCAATACGAATTACACGGATTATCAAGACAAGCACTGCTTTATTTGCTTTCAGTCTGTGATAATCCGTGTAACCCGTGTTGCAAATATTGTTACAAGATCCCTGTCTTGGGGATTATTCGGCAACAAATATCGGACTCAATACGTTTTTATCGGCATCTACCGGATAGAGAGCTTGTTCTTTTTCCAGCCTTTGAACCATTAGACGGAAGAGTTCTTTCGCTTTTTGTTGGTTTGTTTTTGACAGATCATTTTTTTCGTAAGGATCTTCTGAGAGGTTAAACAGTTTATAGGTAGGCGCCTCCGGAGTCTGTGGGTTATAATAATAGATAAATTTCCAGTCTCCCTTACGATAAGAGGTGAAATAGCTGCCGCGATGCTCATGTGGGAAATGCATTAAGAAATCATCACGATGCTTTTTATCTCTCTTTCCCTTTAACAGTTTTCTTAAATCGGCTCCGTCTAAGATATGGTTGGGAGCAGGTTTGACACCCGCAACAGAAAGTACGGTTGGATATATATCCATAACCGTTCCCATTTGGGTTTGTATGGCATTCCGGGCTATAGGATATGCCTTTTGGAATTTATTGTTTGGGTTGGGATGTGCCCAGCTGACAATGAAAGGAACACGGACTCCCCCCTCATATTCCGATCCTTTTTTTCCCTTGAATGGGGCAGATGAACCATAATCGGCAGCATCCCCGAGTGGTGCATCACCACCATTATCTCCCAAAAAGATGATCAGAGTATTTTCCGCTATTCCCATATCTTCGAGTTTATCCAGAATGTCTCCCAGCGATTTATCCATACCTTCGATCAGGGTGGCAAAAGCGCGTGCTTGTTGAGATTTGTTTGGATCGGTATAGTGGCTGATGAAGCGTTCATCGGTTTCGAATGGAGAGTGAACGGCATAGTGTGCCATGTTTAGATAGAAAGGCTTTTTTTCTGCAACGGCTTTTTCTATCTCTTTACCGGCTTCTAATGTGAGTGCATCACTTAAGAAGGTGTGAGTTTTGTGATATTGTTCCAAGTCGGGCACGGCTCTTGCTCTTTGACCCTTGATCCAGCCGTATCCGTTTTCTCCATGATAACTACCCGGATGACCGATTGCCGAACCGGCTATGTTGACATCAAAGCCCAGATTCGTAGGGTTTTCTCCTTCGCTTTTCAAACATCCGAAGTGTGCTTTACCCACATGGATCGTTTTGTATCCGGCTTGTTGTAATAAATAGGGATAGATCATATCCTGATGAGTAAGCCCTTTCCAATTCCAATGGAATGGTCCGTATGGAGTGCGGTTGTTGCTTTCCGCATTGATCCAGTTCGTAGTGCGGTGACGGGCTGCATTTTGTCCGGTCATGATGGATGCTCTGGAAGGGGAACTCACGCTTTGTGCATAAAAAGTGGAAAAGCGGATTCCCTGGTTTGCCAGGCGCTCCATATTGGGAGTACGATACCAATCGTTTAACGGTTGTCTCTGTGCATTTCCGTTTTCGTCCGTAACAAAGGGAACGGAGGTGTCCATTAATCCCATGTCGTCGACTAAAAAAACAATGATATTGGGGCGTTCTTGTGCACTTACTGTTGTGAAACATGCACTGCAGAGGGCTCCCATCAAACTTCGGCTAACTATTCTATTGCTCATTGTGGTTAGTTAAAAAGGTTATTGAGTAGATTGGAACAGGATAATCATAGATATATTAATGATCCGGGATAAAGATATTAAAAAGATATCGGGTTTACAAGAAAAAAGCTAAGAAATAGGATTGGGAAAAGTCCGGATACTGATAAGAATAAAAGATGGAATACAATTGCCATTTTCTACTCAGATATTGTTTTATTAATTAAATTTATGTTACTTTTGCCCGGATAGAGAATTAACTATGGAATTCATAAATCCTAAATTTAAGTATATTTTTGCCTCCATTCTTTTGTTGGGGGGCTTTTTATGTGGGTATAATTTCAAACAATGGTATGTAACCAACCATCGAAACGAAAAACATATTTCTCTTATCTATTCTTGTTCAAAAAAAGAGGCTGACCGGGGACAATTTGAAGAACTGCTGAAGAAAGAATTTAGGTCGAAGGGTGTAGAACCTATATTTGATAAATTTTATCTTGATTGTAACCGTTTCGGCCAAAAAGTCGAAATAGAACACATCAGTAATTATCTTGAAGCTCTGAAAAGTAAGCCGATAGACCTTGTTATGGCGATGGGAGATCAGGCTACCCATTCTTTATTATCGACCCGACATCCTTTGCTCTATTCTGTTCCGGTGGTAGCTTGTAATGTGCATTTTCCTGATGAAGACCTTTTGAAAAAATATGAGTCCAGGAAAGTATATGCTCTAAGAGATACCCCCGACTTTAAGCATAATATGGAATTTATAAGGTCTTTGCAGCCACATGTTGGTCTGGAAATCGTTTATAACATTGACTTGACGCCTCTCGGTCATAAATCTTTTGACTTATTAAATCAGGTGGTTGATAGAAAAGATGTACAGATTCTGGGACATAAATCAGCATTCTCTATGGAGTATGAATATAAAGAAATGAGAGAAATGATTGAGTTTTATAATCTGATGCCTGCCGTAGCAAATAACCGGATAAAAAAGAAGGAGCTGACAATAAGCCTTTGCCCCTTCCGGTATATTAAAGGTGCTTCTTTGCTTGTAATGATGGAAAATTCAAAAAGTGAGCAGGGGAAGAAAGCATTTTTGCTTGATAAATTCGATATGGTATCGTTTCCGATAGTGAATGCCTTAAGCATACCTTCATTTAGTTGTGTACATGCCGGATTCGGAGAAGGAAATAAAATTGTTGGCGGCTATATGGCCACCAAAGAGATTTCTGTGCAGGCTGCTGCCGATCTGTCTACCCGGTTGATGAATAAAGAAAAAATAGGTATGCCTAAAATAAGGGATTTGAGAAAAGAATATGTACTTGATTGGAGCGTTTTTTCTACTTATAATGGTTATGATATTAAAAACGTGGGCAAGAATGTGCGTATTATTAATTATCCTATTTATGATCATTATCGTGAGGAATTTTATTTATTGGGGGTATTATTTGTCTTTGCATTCATTTTTATTTCCGTCAGTTTGCTGCATACTCGGCGGCGTTCGCTGATTGAACGCAAAAACTTGAAAATACTGGAAGAGGCACACAAGCGTTTGACTCTTTCTGCGGATGGAGGACAGATTTCGCTTTGGAATATGCAGGGAAGTGATATCGAGTTTGATGATAATTATGCGCGTCTGACAGGAGTAGAAAAAAGGAAGTTTAAGAGAACTGATTTTTTGGAGTATGTACATCCTGATGACTCGCAGTTATTAAGTTCTTTTTATGAAGCGTTGTGCAAATCTCCGGGTGTAGAAATACAACGGGTACGTTTCCGTTTTGATGAAAAGAAAGGTTATCAATGGTATGAATTACGATGCCGCAGTCTGAAGGATATTAAAGGAGAGATGATGCTGGCGGGGATCATGCAGAATATTCAAGAGTCGGTAGAACGTGAGCATCAGTTGATTGTGGCAAAACAAATGGCTGAGAAAGCTGAACTGAAACAATCTTTCCTTAATAATATGAGTCATGAAATCCGTACTCCACTCAATGCCATTGTGGGGTTTACAAATGTATTGTTGGGTGAAGGCTCCGAGGAGATTGATCCGGATGAAAAGGCGAGTATGCTCGAAATTATCAATCATAATAATGAATTGCTCTTGAAGCTCATTAATGATGTACTGGAAATTTCCCGCCTGGATTCCGGAAGTTTGGATTTTGACATGAAGGAATGGAATATGACAGATATTGTCAAAGAGATTTATAAGACGTACCAACCCTTAATCCGGTCTTCTTTACAGTTTCGTCTCGAATTGGATGATACTGTTCCTGTGCCTGTTCATACAGATCGTCTCCGTTTTGCTCAGGTTATTTCAAATTTTTTGAATAATGCTAACAAGTTTACCCAAAATGGATATATCGCTTTGGGGTGTAAAGTAGACAAGAAGCATAGGGAGGTTCGTATATATGTGGAAGATAGTGGTAAGGGAATTGATGAAAAGGAACTTATGATGATTTTTGAGCGTTTCTATAAAACTGACGAGTTTGAACAGGGAAGCGGTCTTGGTCTTGCCATCTCTAAAGTTATTATCGAGCGGTTGTCGGGACGTATAAAAGTACACTCTGAAAAAGGTAAAGGAAGTTGTTTTACAGTGATTTTATCATTGGCGGATGCACCGGAGAATCATATGTTGATTTGAATAGTGTGGTTGCTGTTTCAAGATACCGGTTGTTCTTGCTGTCTTTTTTAGTGGATGTGAATAACCATAGGTTATAAGGGATAAAAAAATTAAGTGTTTGTCTCTCAATTTAAAATGCTTCCTTTGTAGTGTACTAATTAAAGACATTATAAATAAATTCATTTATGTTGAGCGAGAAAAGAAACAGTATGCTTCACGGGGTTTTGTTGATAGCCCTGTTTTCATGTGCGGCCTTTTATATAGGTGACATGGAGTTCATAAAGAAACTCTCTTTCAGTCCGATGATTGTCGGAATCATTTTGGGCATGTTGTATGCTAACAGTCTCCGAAACAATCTTCCTGAGACGTGGGTACCGGGTATACAGTTCTGTTCAAAACGTATTTTACGGATAGGCATTATCCTCTATGGGTTTAAGTTGACTTTTCAGGATGTATTGGCGGTGGGGCTGCCCGCGATATTGATTGATACTATTGTAGTAACCATAACGATTCTTGGAGGTATCTTAATCGGTCGTATGCTTAAAATGGATCGTGGAGTGGCGTTACTTACTTCTATCGGTAGTGGAATTTGTGGTGCAGCGGCTATTTTAGGGGCCGAATCGACCATTCAGACAAAACCATATAAAACGGCGGTTGCTGTTTCTACTGTAGTTATTTTCGGAACTTTGTCCATGTTTATCTATCCTATATTATATAGAAATGGAACTTTTGTGCTTTCACCCAACGAGATGGGGATATTTACCGGTGCTACGTTGCATGAAGTGGCGCACACTGTTGGTGCGGGAAATGCGATGGGGAAGGAGGTTTCGGATGTTGCTATTATCGTGAAGATGATTCGTGTGATGATGTTGGTACCTGTTTTGTTGGTAACCAGTTTTATGGTATCCAGGGCTGCCGTGAAAGCTGGTGGACAAGGAGGTAGTATGAAGGACATATCTATTCCGTGGTTTGCTATCGGTTTTTTAGCGGTTATCGGTTTTAATTCCTTTGATCTATTGCCACAAAGTTTAATAGCTTTTATCAATAATCTGGATACTTTCTTGCTGACTATGGCAATGACTGCATTAGGTGCGGAAACCAGTATCGACAAATTTAAGAAAGCTGGTGCCAAGCCATTTGTACTTGCTTCTTTGCTGTATTTATGGCTAATTGTCGGAGGATATTTTTTGGTAAAACTCCTTGCTCCTGTCTTAATGTAAGAAGATGTTTCTTTCGGTCTCTGAATATCCTTGATTCTTTTCCCGATAGAATTTTTGCAACTTTGTTGCACTTGAAAACTACTACCTTTGCATCATAAACCTAATAGTAGATTGGATTATGGGACATTGTAAATGTGAAATGAATGCAAATGTGCGAGTAGAAAGCTGTCAGGAAGCGAATGGCTTCATAAAGGAATATTGGAAGGTAATACTTTCATTATTAATGTTGATAGCGGGTGCAATAATGAATCAGTTGGATGTTGCTTTTTTCAGAGATAATACGATATCTTTGGTTTGGTATATACTGGCTTATCTGCCTGTAGGTTTACCTGTGATAAAAGAAGCATGGGAGAGTATTCTTCAGAAAGACTTCTTTAGTGAGTTTACGTTGATGTCGGTTGCAACGTTAGGTGCTTTTTATATTGGTGAATATCCGGAGGGAGTTGCCGTTATGTTATTTTATTCGGTTGGTGAATTATTTCAGGATAAAGCGATAGACAAGGCTAAGCGTAATATCAGCGCTTTGCTGGATGTTCGACCTGAAAAGGCTGTGGTTGTGAGAAGTAATGAGATTGTTACGGTGGATCCGAGATCGGTTCTTATAAATGAAATTATTGAGATAAAAGCCGGTGAGCGTGTACCGTTGGATGGAGTAATGTTGGATGAAGTGGCGGCATTCAATACGGCAGCTCTTACCGGAGAGAGTGTTCCCCGGGATATTAGTAGGGGAGAAGAGGTACTTGCAGGTATGATTGTCACAGACAAAGTAATTCGGATGAAAGTGACAAAGCCTTTTGATAAAAGTGCATTGGCTCGTATTCTGGAACTTGTAGAGGATGCTTCCGAACGTAAGGCACCTGCAGAATTGTTTATTAGAAAATTTGCACGTGTTTATACTCCTATTGTTATCGGCTTTGCATTTCTGATTGTGTTGATTCCATATATTTATTCATTTATAAATCCGTTGTTTGGGTTTGTTTTTAATGATTGGCTGTATAAAGCATTGGTTTTTCTGGTGATTTCTTGCCCGTGTGCATTGGTTATCAGTATTCCATTAGGGTATTTTGGGGGAATTGGGGCAGCATCCCGATTGGGTATTCTGTTTAAAGGTGGAAATTATCTGGATGCCATAACTCGTGTGAATACAGTCGTATTCGATAAAACAGGTACTCTGACTAAAGGAGTTTTCGAAGTAGAATCTTGTCGGGTTGTTCCCGGGACTTCAGAAGAAGATTTATTGCGTGTAGTGGCTTCCATTGAGAAAAACAGTAACCATCCGATAGCCAGGGCTATTGTAGCTTATGCCCAAGATAAAGGGATTGATCTGATTGTCACTAAGAATATAGAAGAGATTGCAGGTTATGGGTTGATGACTGAGATTGATGGAAAAAGGGTGCTGGTAGGTAATACCAGATTGTTATCGAAATATTCCATTGAGTTTCCGAAGGCTGTGTTTTCAATAACAGAAACAACGGTTGTATGTGCTGTCGGGGATAAATATATAGGTTGTATCATCTTATCGGATGTGTTAAAAGACGATGCGTCAGATACTGTCAAGGCACTTAAAGAGTTAAATATTAAGAATATTCAGATATTGTCGGGCGATAAACAGAGTATTGTTACCATTTTTGCAAATAAGTTAGGAATAACTCAAGCTTATGGTGATCTCCTGCCGGAGGGAAAGGTGGAGCATATTGAGAGATTGAAGGAGGAGAAGGGCAATCAGATTGCTTTTGTTGGTGATGGGATGAATGATGCTCCGGTACTTGCTCTAAGTGATGTGGGTATTGCTATGGGAGGACTGGGTAGCGATGCCGCCATTGAAACGGCGGATGTAGTCATCCAGACCGATCAGCCTTCGAAAGTGGCAACAGCTATTAAGGTTGGGCGTTGTACGCGTCGGATTATCTGGCAAAATGTATTGTTGGCATTTGGTGTGAAGTTGTTGGTGCTGATTTTAGGGGCAAGCGGTATAGCTACTTTGTGGGAAGCTGTCTTTGCGGATGTTGGTGTTACATTGATTGCAATTATGAATGCTGTTCGTATACAGAAAATGATTAAATGATAATGGAAGATTTGTGTTTGAAGATATTGGAGCAGAGAGGCATAAAACCTACAGCCATACGGATGTTGGTTTTAAAGGCCATGATGGAGACGGAGCAGGCTGTTTCACTTCTTGATTTGGAAAATAAGCTGGATACAGTTGATAAGTCGACCATATTTCGTACGATTACTTTGTTTGTCTCTCATCATTTGGCACATAGTGTAGATGATGGTACAGGGTCTTTGAAATATGCGGTTTGTGATAGTGAATGTACTTGTGCGGTAAAGGATCTACATACACATTTTTATTGTGAATATTGTCATAAGACTTTTTGTCTTGAGAATATCCACGTTCCTGTGGTCGATTTACCCGAGGGATTTGCTGTACGAAGTATAAATTATGTCTTGAAAGGCTGTTGTGCTGAATGTGCGGCAGAGCTGAAAAAAGATCATTAAAATAAAAGCGCATTGATATTCTCAATCAATGCGCTTTTTTGAAGGTAATATAATTGTTATTACTTGATCAGCTCTACCACTACTGCGCGGTTCCAGTCATCATTTTCAAACTTAGTGCTGGTACCTTTGAACTCTGTAGTGATACGGTCTTTTGCAATTCCGTATTTGTTGACAAACACTTCAGTTACTGCATTGGCACGTCTTTCAGAAACAATTCTGTTGGCTTGTTCTGAGCCACGTTTGTCAGCATAACCTGTCAGACGAACACGGATTTCTGGATTTGCTTTCAGGAATTCAGCAATATTGAAGATACTAACTTCCTGTGAAAGCTCGATTTTGCTGCTGTTGAATGGGAAAGTAATTGTACTCGGAAGAGCCTTGATTTCAGAATTGTCGATTATTGTTTCTTCTTTGACAATTTCCGGTTTACGTGCTTTCAGTTCTGCTATTTCAGCTTGTTGTGCAGCATTTTCTTTTTTCAAAGTTGCGTAGTTTGCTTCCAGATCAGAGTAGTTGCTCTTGATAGCGTTGTACTGACGTGAAGAGTAGCCTTTCTTGAAACCTGTTTTGCCGAAACGGAAAGTAACACCGGCTGTCAGACCGCTGATTCCATCATTCGGAAAACCACCGCGAACCACCATATCGTCATCCAAGATAGCTCCTTGGTATTCAACGTTAATATCGAAACGTTTTGAGATACGGTAACGTGCCTGGATACCTGCATTGATTGTAAACGACTGGTCGCCTTTACGAATAAATGCTCCACCAATACCTGCAAAAGGAACGATGTCAAAACGACGGTTTTCTTTATAAGGAGCAAAGAAGTTGATCAGTCCGAACATAAAGTCTGCGTGAACAGCACCATATTGATAGTGCAACATTGAGTTAGCGCCAGAAGTAAATCCGTGCAGTGAACCGCCTGTACCTTGTAAACGAACTCCCCAGTAAGGATTAAACCATTTACCTACAGAAAGTGTCGGCATGAAAGTGATTGTGTTTCTGAATTTAGCGTCTTTTGAATTTTCTGCGAACAGAGATTGTGCACCAAAGTTTGCTGACATGAACCAGTTGTTCCAAAATCCATTGCCTTCAAAGGTTGTTTTATATCCCGGAAGACGTTTTGCATCATTGTCTTGAGCAAATACACTTGCGCTCATCAATGTTGCCAATGCAAACATAAAAATACTTTTTTTCATTTCTCTAAATTTTAAATTGGTTTGGTTAAACATTAATTGTTATTATTCGCCAATAATTGTTTTTAATAATCCGGCGTTTGATACGCCTAATTCGCAAAACGGTCGCAAAAATATAAATAGTTTTTGTTGGTTGCAAATATTTCTTCATTTATTTTAAGATTGTCTGATTTTGTAAAGATGCAAAGCTTTGTGAAATAGAAGATTATATGCTTATGAATGAAATCCGGACAATTCGTCTGTGGAATCACTTTTCCATTTGTTTGTTTCTCAGTATATTGTCTTTATTAAATAGGTATTCATTATTATGATCTCTTTGTAGCACTAGTAAGGGGTATGTTAAACAGGAATGTTCTATATTTCATCTTTTGTAACTTCCGTTATGAGAAATAAAGGAGGTCGTTTAATCGATTATGTCTGTAACTTTCGTGAAAAGCCTTTTGTGCCCGTTTGAGGGTGTTTTTTAAATAAACCTTTTCGGTTTTTATGGGTTATTTTATTAAAATAGGATTAGGTATGACTGAAATAAAAATAAGACGTGTATATGAGGATCCTTCTGATACAGATGGGTATCGTGTTTTAGTAGATCGCCTTTGGCCGCGCGGAATGAAAAAAGAACATTTAAAGTATGACTATTGGGCAAAGGAACTGACTCCTTCATCTGATTTAAGAAAATGGTTTCATGACGATGTTCCGGGACACTGGAAAGAGTTTGCAGAGATGTATCGAAAAGAACTTGAAACTTCTGATAAAACGTCCGAGTTTTTATCCCGGATACGATCCTGTGAATCAGTGACTCTTTTGTATGCTTCGAAGGAGCCGGTTTATAATCATGCCCGTATTTTACAAGCTTTTCTGGAGGAACGTTTGAAAAAGTGATTTCTAGGAGAAACCTATGCCAACACGAATCTTTTTTGTACTTTTGCGCCATCTTTTTAAAAACAACATCAAAAAAGAATCATATGGGAGGTTTTTTCGGAACAGTCTCGAAAACGAGCTGTGTGACCGATTTATTCTACGGCACAGACTATAACTCACACCTGGGAACAAAACGGGGAGGACTTGCGACATATAGTGAAGAACAGGGATTTATCCGCTCGATTCATAACCTGCAGAGTTCATATTTCCGTACCAAATTTGAGGAAGAACTGGATAAATTTAAAGGAAATGCCGGTATCGGTATTATCAGTGATACAGACGCCCAACCTATTATTATTAACTCACATCTCGGTAGATTTGCCATTGTTACGGTTGCTAAGGTCACAAACCTTAAAGAACTCGAAGAGGAACTACTTTCACAAAACATGCATTTCGCCGAACTTAGTTCGGGTAGTACCAATCAAACGGAACTTATCGCTTTATTGATTATTCAGGGTAAAAATTTTGTAGAAGGAATAGAGAATGTATATAACCATATAAAAGGTTCGTGCTCTATGCTTCTGTTGACAGAAGATGGAGTGATTGCCGCACGAGATAAATGGGGACGTACTCCTATTGTTATCGGGAAAAAGGAGGGCGCTTATGCAGCCACGAGTGAATCTAACAGTTTTCCGAATCTTGATTTTGAAATAGAACGCTATTTAGGACCCGGTGAAATAGTCCGTATGCAGGCTGACCGTCTTGAACAACTTCGCAAGCCTGATGACAAAATGCAAATCTGTTCATTTTTGTGGGTGTATTACGGTTTTCCCAATTCATGTTATGAAGGCCGGAATGTAGAAGAGGTACGCTTTACGAGCGGGTTGAAAATGGGTGAACAAGATGACTGCGATGCTGATTGTGTTTGTGGAATTCCGGATTCGGGTATCGGGCAGGCATTGGGGTATGCAGAAGGGAAAGGCATTCCTTATCATCGTGCTATTACCAAGTATACTCCTACCTGGCCCCGTAGTTTTACTCCGAGCAAGCAGGAATTACGTTCTTTGGTGGCAAAGATGAAGTTGATCCCTAACCGTGCTATGCTCCAAGATAAGCGTATTATTTTTTGTGATGACTCCATTGTGCGTGGTACGCAGTTGCATGATAATGTGAAGATTCTTTTTGATTATGGTGCAAAAGAGGTACATATGCGTATCGGATGCCCACCGCTTATTTATGGCTGTCCGTTTATTGGTTTTACAGCTTCAAAGTCGGATATGGAACTTATCACCAGGCAGATAATAAAAGAACTGGAGGGAGATGAAAATAAGAATCTGGATAAATATGCTACTACAGGTTCGCCGGAATATGAGAAGATGGTAGGCATCATCGCCAAGCGTTTCGGACTTTCGTCTCTCAAATTCAACACGATTGAAACACTGATTGAAGCCATCGGATTGCCAAAGTGTAAAGTTTGTACCCATTGTTTTGACGGATCCAGTTGTTTCTAAGTGGCTATTAGTGACTGAATATAAGATTATGTATAAAAAAGAGCCGTGAATTGCTTGGCAGTTCACGGCTCTTTTTTTACCTTTACAGGCGTGAAAAATAAGATTTTAGCAAATTATTAAATTTTAAAGATATGAATTTAGTAGAACGTTTTTTGAAGTACGTAAGCTTTGATACACAGTCGGATGAACTGACAAGACTTACCCCCAGCACTCCGGGCCAAATGGTATTTGCGGAATATCTAAAGTCTGAGTTGGAGTCGTTGGGGCTAGAAGATATAACATTGGACGAGAACGGTTATCTTTTTGCTACTTTACCTGCCAATACAGAGAAAGAATTGCCTGTCATCGGCTTTATAGCACATATGGATACGAGTCCCGATATGAGTGGAAAAAATGTCACTCCACGTATTGTAGAAAAATACGATGGTTCGGATATTGTGCTTTGTGCCGAAGAGAATATCGTACTTTCACCGAGTCAGTTTCCTGAGTTGCTCGATCATAAGGGTGAGGATCTGATTGTTACCAATGGTAAAACTCTGTTAGGGGCAGATGATAAGGCAGGTATTGCCGAAATAGTATCAGCTGTTGTCTATCTGCAGGAGCATCCTGAAATTAAGCATGGTAAAATTCGGATCGGTTTCAATCCGGATGAAGAAATAGGTGAGGGTGCTCATAAGTTTGATGTTCAGAAGTTCGGTTGTGAGTGGGCTTATACGATGGACGGAGGAGAAGTTGGAGAGTTGGAATTTGAAAATTTCAATGCTGCCGCTGCCAAGATCACTTTTAAAGGACGTAATGTGCATCCGGGATATGCTAAACATAAAATGATCAATTCGATCCGTATAGCCAATCAGTTTATTACTATGCTTCCCCGGTACGAGACTCCGGAACATACTTCCGGATATGAGGGTTTCTACCACTTAATCGGTATCCAAGGAGATGTGGAACAGAGCACTGTATCCTACATTATTCGTGACCATGACCGTAATAAATTTGAGGATCGTAAAAAAGAGATAGAACATTTGGTGAATAAGATCAATGCAGAGTTTGGTGAAGGCACTGCTACGCTCGAATTGCGTGACCAGTACTATAACATGCGTGAAAAGATAGAACCCGTAATGCATATTATCGACACTGCTTTTGCTGCAATGGAAGCCGTAGGGGTGAAACCGAATGTGAAACCTATTCGTGGAGGAACGGATGGCGCACAATTATCATTCAAGGGGTTACCTTGTCCCAACATCTTTGCCGGTGGCTTGAATTTTCACGGTCGCTATGAATTTGTTCCCATCCAGAATATGGAAAAGGCAATGAAGGTCATTGTGAAGATCGCTGAACTGGTAGCTTCGAAGTAATCATTATTTATATAATTCTTAAATTCTCATTTCATGAAAACCACTCCATTTACCGAGAAACATATTGCACTTGGTGCTAAGATGCACGAGTTTGCAGGATATAACATGCCTATTGAGTATTCGGGTATCATCGACGAACACCTTACAGTTTGTAACGGTGTCGGTGTTTTTGATGTGTCACACATGGGCGAATTTTGGGTGAAAGGTCCTCATGCGTTGGATTTTTTGCAGAAAGTGACTTCAAATAATGTGGCAGCTTTGGTGCCGGGTAAAATTCAATATACTTGTTTTCCAAATGAAGACGGGGGTATCGTTGATGACTTACTGGTCTATCAATATGAACCGGAAAAATATCTTTTGGTTGTTAATGCTTCGAATATAGAGAAGGACTGGAACTGGTGCATTTCTCACAATACGGAAGGTGCTGAGTTGGAAAACTCTTCAGATAATATGGCACAACTTGCCGTACAAGGTCCGAAAGCCATTCAAGCTCTGCAAAAATTGACGGATATTAATCTTGCCGATATTCCTTATTATACGTTTAAAGTCGGTGAGTTTGCCGGTGAGAAGAATGTGATTATTTCCAATACGGGATATACCGGAGCAGGTGGATTTGAACTATATTTTTATCCGGATGCTGCCATGAAGATTTGGGATGCAGTTTTTGAAGCCGGAGCTGAGTTTGGCATAAAACCGATAGGGCTTGGTGCGCGTGATACTCTTCGTCTTGAAATGGGATTCTGTCTGTACGGTAATGACTTGGACGATACTACGTCTCCTATTGAAGCCGGACTGGGATGGATCACTAAATTTGTGGACGGCAAGAACTTTACAAATCGTTCGATGCTTGAAAAACAAAAAGCTGAAGGCACCGTTCGCAAATTAGTGGGCTTTGAAATGATTGACCGGGGGATTCCTCGTCATGGTTACGAGTTGACAACAGCGGAAGGTGATAAAATCGGGGTAGTAACATCAGGTACAATGTCTCCTATTCGTAAGATTGGTATTGGTATGGGATACGTGAAACCTGAATATAGTAAGATCGGTACAGAAATATGTATTGATATGCGTGGACGTAAGTTGAAAGCTGTAGTAGTAAAACCGCCTTTCCGTAAATAGAATATTGACGAATAAAGCGTTGAAATCCCTCTCTGTCTTTAAAGGCAGAGGGGGATTTTTGTTTAAATGGAAAGTTTACGTTCTTTCGGATATGTTTGGAATATTAGAGGTCTCATTTAACAGATATAAAAGTCTTCCTTAGTCAATTTGTCTCTATACTCAAACATATTATTTCCTTTCTAATATTATTCTTGGTTATGTCTATGAAATATTTTTATTTCAGAATAATCTCTATTTCTGCCTATATAGGCTATTATATTTGCATTATATTCTGATTTCTACTTTTTTTGATTTCTTGGAATTAATATTTATTTGTATTTTTGATCTATATATATAATGCAATAGAAAGAATAATTAGATCAATTAAATGATTGTATTTTGTTTCCTATGAACTGAATGTGTAATATAAAAGTGATAGGCGTATCACTGTTTTCAGTGACAAATGTGTATTAAATATCGTTGTATGATGGTAAATAGTGAATCTTATAACATGAATTTAGTAAATGTTGGAATAATTTTTTTCTTAATTATTGGAAATAATAAATCTAAGCGCTATATTTGCTGCAACACTAAAAGATATTAAATAGAAAAATCAAGATGTTGAAAGAATGTTAATCGATTGTTCGATGATTATCATTTCTTTCTTAGAAAAGATCTACTAAGTGAAAATTAGGATCTTTGATAATAAGATTTGATAGAGGTATTACACTTACATAACAAATATTTTATTGGTTTTAGAAAATCGGATATTAGAAAATGGATTTTGTCGTTGCTTTCTTAATAAAGGTAGTGTAATTCTGGTGATAACGGAAACTACCGACAATGACGAATCTTATCGGTAACCGTAATGTTCTGTTTGCGGAGATGCGGAATATCAGAAGATTTTCATATTTTTCTTTTGTCAGAAGGTTTACTGAATTTGTATGTGTGTTGAAGAACAGCTTTTGTTCTTTGAACTGCATACTAACTTACTATAATTTACATTGTTAATCTTACGGGCTTTTATATGAAAAAGACATCTTTGTTTTTGTCGTTTTTTATTGCTCTCTTTTTGTTTTCGGCTTGTACTGACGATACTGAGCAATGTCTATATTCCCCTAAAGTTTTTGATACGGGTAATCTATTGAGCAATAGAGTGAAAGAAGAATTTCTTAATTTTGATTATCCTGCCGGGATTGTTCCGATTCTTTTTGCCGTAGATAGTATCGAGGCCATCCAAATGGGGGCTTATGCTGATGAATGTTTTAATGATCTTGTAGATTCGATATCCGAGTCAAGAGATTTTAAGCATAGAGGGATGTTGGTGCTTGTTTCGAAAAATCCGAAACTCATTCAAATACGTTTGGGTAATCGATATAGGGTTTATTGCAATATGACAGGAGCAACTTCCGGACTGGATTATTTAGATTTGCAAAAGCAAATACAGGAGAGAGGTGTAGAAGAAACTCTTCCATTGTTTCTGCAAAACACTTCAGTTCGTATTCAGGAGTTGAATGAATTACCTTCATATAAAAAATATCGAATCAACTCTGCAATATCAGTAATTTCTACTTGTTTGGAATACATAGGAACTCCTTCGGAGAACTTTTACGGAAAGTGTGTTTTAACCCCCATTTTAAAAATAACATCATTTGGGTATTATATTTTTAAATCATGGTTGTTGACCTTCATGTTTGTATGTTTGATAATGCTTTTATGCCGTTGGATGATATTTTTGCTAGTGAAGCGTTTATTGGGAGAGAATGTTATAGCCCTTATGTGGACTCAAAAGATCATTAATTGGGGACTTGGTTTATTGTTTTCAATTTCTGCAGCAGCTTCGGCTATTATTTTGTCCAGTGGACGAATGGAAGATGCGATAGCGTTGCAGGCTATTGGAATTCCTTTTATGGAGAATTTTCAGATTGCCGCTGCAGATTATGTTTTGAAAACATCGTTTGTTGCCGCTTTCTTTTTTGTTTTAATGTATGCATTGAAACGAAATATCATATCAGATATCTTTTTAATGAGTCTTTTGGAACCAGCCAAGCAGCAGGAAGTTTATGGTAGTTTGAGCGATGCTCAAAAGACTGCTTTGGTTATAGGACACGAAGCGGATCTCAATGAAGTTGAAACAAGTTCCGAACCATATTCCGAATTGTTCACTTCGCGTGTATCTAAACAGGAAACCGTGACTATTGTTTCATTGGCAATAGCGGCTTTATTTTTGATTCCGCGGCCTTTGATTATAATGGGTATTGCTTTAACCATTTACCCGCTGGTCGGGCAATGTGTGAAGATTTATCATGTGGTGAGTAATCATACGCTTCCGGCACAAATAAAGGGAGATAGAAGAAGGGCATTAATAACCAATTTACTTATCATTTTTGCAATAGCTTTTATAACTGTTCTGATAGGACTGTTTTTTAATCCCATGCCGGATAAAAAAGAAATTGATCGGAATGAAATAAAGATGGAATTGATTGCTCCGGATAGACTGGAAGGAAATTATACTGTTAGTAAATCTATTGCGGGGCAGATCCAAGTATCCAGTGGTATTATAAAAAAGGTGAAAGATGGAACGTTTCAACTTTTGATAACCGGTAAATCTTCTCCTAAAGTGTATAAGTTGGATTTTAATTCTGATAAAATGATATTTGTTTCAGGAGAACTGGGTAATGGAGCAATCCACTATGATAAAGATTTGGATAAAATTAAAATAGTATTTAATATAAATGAACAAACGACATGGACAATTTCAAAGTGATTTATTCGATTCCATTTTTGTTTTTTATTATCGTGTCCTGCAGCAACTCATCAACTGAGATGGTTGCTAAAAGTAAGTATGATGCTAAGATTGCCGAGTATAAGGAGTTGAACGAACAGCAAGCGGCTGTTATTGAAGATAATTTAGAGAAAAGTAAAATTATTAATAATGTGGTGACGGAATTAAATCAGATAGCCGGCAATACACATTCTTTGCGTGTGAATGTAGAGCATGGAGTGGGGGAATTGAGTCAAGCAGAAGAGATCAATCAGAAACTTCAGACTCTGAAAAAGCGCTTAAGTGCAGTTGAGGGTAAGCGTAGTGACAGCAGTAAGAACCTGTTGGCAACGATGGATAAATTGAAAAGTATTATTGAGCAAAAAGAGATTGAAATCAACAATCTCAAACAGGAGATTGCGAACCAACAACAAACAATAGCTAATCAGAAAAATACAATTGCGAGCCAACAGGTGACGATCGATGCTCAGAGCCAGGAGTTAATGAATAAACAACAGGAAATGTGGTATAAATTAGGTACTGAGCTACACTCTGTCGTAGAAGAATTACCAAAAGTAAAAGGAAGAAAAGATAAGCGGAATATTAAAAATACCAGATACTATATTCTGAACAAAGCAAAAGAATGTTTTGAACATGCTGCACAACTGGGACATTCACTTGCCGGTTCGAAAGCCCGACAGGTGGAAGGGGAGATGAGTAGATTATAAAGTATGATTTTATAGTTTTTCTGTTGTTAGTTAACAGAAAACACTAATTTTGCATTCGATTTAAATTCTATTCGAATGTCACAACTTCCAACATTAATAGCCGACCTCGCCCTGATTCTGATTTGTGCCGGTATAATGACTCTGTTATTCAAGAAGTTGAAGCAACCGCTTGTGCTGGGCTATGTGGTTGCCGGATTTCTTGCCAGTCCACATATGCCCTATACACCTTCGGTGATGGATGTAGCCAATATTAAAACCTGGGCTGATATTGGAGTCATCTTCTTGCTTTTTGCTCTTGGATTGGAATTTAGTTTTAAGAAGATAGTCAAGGTGGGAGGTACGGCTGTTATTGCCGCCTGTACCATTATCTTCTGTATGATTCTTCTTGGGATTGCCGTCGGGATGGGGTTCGGCTGGCAACGTATGGATAGCCTGTTCTTGGGAGGTATGATCGCCATGTCTTCTACTACAATTATTTATAAGGCATTTGATGACTTAGGATTGCGGAAGAAACAGTTTACCGGTTTAGTACTCAGTATTCTTATTCTTGAAGATATACTTGCCATTGTTTTAATGGTCATGCTTTCGACGATGGCAGTCAGCAATAACTTTGAAGGGACAGAAATGCTGGGCAGTATCGGTAAGTTACTTTTTTTCCTTATTCTTTGGTTTGTCGTTGGCATTTATGCCATACCCGAGTTCCTGAAGCGCTGTCGGAAACTGATGAGTGAAGAAACGCTGTTAATCGTATCTTTGGCTCTTTGTTTCGGTATGGTGGCTATTGCTGCCAATACCGGTTTCTCGGCTGCTTTTGGTGCTTTCATTATGGGGTCTATCCTGGCCGAGACAATTGAGGCGGAATCTATCGATCGATTGGTAAAGCCTGTGAAAGACTTATTTGGTGCTATCTTTTTTGTATCGGTCGGGATGATGGTAGATCCTGCGATGATTATTGAATATGCGGTTCCTATCATAGTCATTACGTTGGCAGTGATTCTGGGACAGGCCTTTTTCGGAACAATGGGGGTTATGTTGGCAGGACAGCCTTTAAAGACTGCCATGCAGTGTGGCTTTAGCCTGACGCAGATAGGGGAGTTTGCTTTTATTATTGCTTCTCTGGGCTTATCATTACATGTGACAAGTGATTTCCTATATCCGATTGTAGTAGCTGTTTCCGTGATCACGACATTTCTGACCCCTTATATGATTCGTGTTGCCGAGCCTGCCTCAAACTTCGTCGATCGTAAGTTACCCGAATCCTGGAGACGTTTCCTGATGCGATATACTACCGGTACGCGGACTGTCAATCACGAAAGTTTGTGGCGGAAGCTATTGTTTGCCTTAGCACGTATTCTGGTGGTGTATTCCATTGTCAGTATTTCGGTAATTACCCTTTCGTTCCGTTTTGTAGTACCTTTGCTACGCGAACATTTGCCGGGTATCTGGGGCCCATTGGCAGGAGCTGTTTTTACTATCTTGTGCATATCCCCTTTTTTGCGGGCCATTATGGTGAAGAAGAATCACTCGGTCGAATTTATAACTTTGTGGAATGATAATCGTGTCAATCGCGGACCGCTGGTTTCCACGGTTGTATTTCGTGTCGCAGTGTCAGTTCTGTTTGTTATGTTTGTCATTACCCGTTTGTTTAAAGCTTCGGTAGGACTGATGTTCGGAGTGGCTTTGTTACTGGTGATTCTGATGATACTTTCGAGGCAGTTAAAAAAACAATCCATTTTGATAGAACGTAAATTTTTTCAGAATCTTCGTTCACGTGATATACGCGCTGAGTATTTGGGAGAGAAAAAACCGGCTTATGCCGGACGTTTGCTTTCAAGAGACCTGCATCTGACTGATTTTGAAATACCGGGAGAGTCGGCTTGGGCCGGAAAAACCTTGCTTGAACTGAATCTGGGTAAGAAGTATGGAGTGCATGTAGTCTCCATTCTTCGGGGAAAACGTAGGATTAACATTCCGGGTGGTTCTATCCGTCTGTTTCCGATGGACAAAATACAAGTGATCGGTACTGATGACCAGCTGAATACCTTCGCAGAAGAGATGTCGCATGTTGCTGTGATCGATTCGGGAGTGTTTGAGAAGAGTGAAATGACTTTGAAGCAATTGTTGATCGATACAGATTCTGCTTTTCTGGGCAGAACGCTGCGTGAATCGGGCATTCGTGATAAATACCATTGCCTGATTGCCGGCGTGGAGCGGGGAGGAGAAGCTTTGATGACGCCTGACGTGAATATTCCTTTTGAAGAAGGAGATGTAGTGTGGGTGGTAGGTGAGAATGAAGATGTGTACCGGTTAATAGGACAAAATTGTGATAGAAAACGTTAACAAGATACTGGCATATCATAAAAAAATGCGATATTTGCGGAATGATTCAGATAGAGACTATACTTGATATACTGGTTAAAGGATTCGTTATCGGCATTGTGGTTTCTGCGCCGCTGGGGCCTGTAGGTGTCCTTTGTATTCAGCGTACTTTGAACAAAGGGCGTTGGTATGGATTTGTCACCGGACTGGGGGCTTCGTTGAGTGATATTGCTTATGCTCTTTTGACGGGATATGGCATGAGCTTTGTATTCGATTATATCAATAAAAATATTTTTTATCTGCAACTCCTCGGAAGTATCATGCTATTGGCTTTTGGTATTTATACATTCCGCAGCAATCCTGTGCAATCCATTCGGCCTGTATCGGCCAATAAAGGTTCTTATTTCCACAACTTCATTACCGCCTTTGCGGTTACACTTTCCAATCCGCTTATTATTTTTCTTTTCATCGGTCTGTTTGCCCGTTTTGCTTTTGTGCAACCCGGAGTATTGGTCTTTGAAGAGATTACGGGCTATCTGGCCATTGCCCTCGGAGCGCTGGCGTGGTGGTTTGGAATAACTTTCTTTGTTAATAAAGTGCGGACGCGATTCAATTTGCGGGGTATCTGGATTTTGAACCGGGTGATTGGCAGTATCGTGATGGCAGTATCCGTGTTCGGACTCATATTCACTTTGCTGGGAGAATCTATTTATTGATAGGAGAAAAGACAGAAGATGAAAATAGCGCAACAACTCAAGGAGAAGAACATTGCCGAATACCTTATTTATATGTGGCAGATAGAGGATTTGATCCGTGCCAATGATTGTGATGTCGACCGGATTGAGGAGAATATCGTTTCCCGTTATCAAGTGAGCGATGAAGAGCGTCGTGAACTGACAGAATGGTATGCCAATCTGGCTTCGATGATGCGGGAAGAGGGAGTTCGTGAGAAAGGACATCTCCAGATTAACCGGAACGTAATCATTAACCTGACCGAATTGCACGCTGCCCTGTTGGCATCACCTAAATTTCCTTTCTATAGTTCGGCTTATTTCAAAGCATTACCCTTTATTGTAGAATTACGAAATAAAAACGGTCAGAAGGAAGAACCGGAGCTGGAAACCTGTTTCGAAGCTTTGTATGGCATGATGCTGTTGCGCTTGCAAAAGAAGCCGGTCAGTCCGGAGACTACGAAGGCAATGGAAGCTATCAGTAGCTTTTTGTCTATGTTGGCCAACTATTATGATAAGGATAGAAAAGGAGAGTTAAAACTGGAATAAAACGAATCAGACTCACCATAGAGTAGTACAGGGTTCCATAGAGATGGTTTTCTCTTAATATCCTATAAACAAGAGATTAAAACTCTGTGAGACTCCGTGTTACTCTGTGGTGAATCCAACTAAAAAAATACCGAAATGAATATATTGGTCACCGGAGCCAACGGGCAACTTGGCAATGAAATGCAGGTACTTGCCAGAGAAAACCTGCAGCATACGTATTTTTTTACGGATGTACAGGAGTTGGACATTTGTGATGAACAGGCTGTTTATGCCTATGTGAGTGAACATAAGATTGACATCATCGTGAACTGCGCTGCTTATACAGCGGTAGACAAGGCTGAGGATAATGTCGAACTTTGCGACAAACTGAATAATATAGCACCGGGATATCTGGCACGGGCGGCTCAGGCTAATGGCGCTGCAATGATTCAAGTTTCTACCGATTATGTGTTTGACGGTACAGCGCATATTCCTTATACGGAAGAGGAACCTACTTGTCCGGCTTCGGTTTATGGCTCTACCAAGCTGGCGGGCGAACAGAACGTGATGGATCATTGCGAGAAAGCTATGGTAATTCGTACGGCATGGTTGTACTCCATCTATGGCAATAATTTTGTAAAGACAATGATTCGTCTCGGGCAGGAGCGTGATTCTTTGGGAGTCATTTTCGATCAGATCGGTACACCGACTTATGCTAATGATTTGGCCCAGGCTATTTTTGCAGCGATCAATAAAGGCGTTGTCCGCGGCATTTACCATTTCAGTGACGAAGGAGTTTGTTCCTGGTATGACTTTACCATAGCCATCCATCGCCTGGCGGGCATTGCTTCGTGTAAGGTAAAACCGTTGCATACCGCCGATTATCCGGCAAAGGCACCCCGTCCACACTATTCCGTACTCGATAAAACAAAGATAAAAGATACATTTGGCATTGAGATCCCGCATTGGGAGGAGAGCCTGAAACGTTGCATTAATCAATTAAGAATGGAGACACTTTGATTCTTCATCCTCAATTCTCGAAATATGGCAGATAATACAGAAATACTAAGACGGCGCACTTTCGCCATTATTGCACACCCGGATGCCGGTAAAACTTCGTTGACTGAGAAGTTACTGTTGTTCGGCGGACAGATTCAGGTGGCAGGAGCAGTAAAAAGTAACAAGATCAAAAAGACGGCAACTTCCGACTGGATGGAGATCGAGAAACAACGTGGTATCTCGGTGACAACTTCGGTGATGGAGTTTGACTATCGGGACTATAAGATTAATATTCTGGATACTCCGGGGCACCAGGACTTTGCCGAAGATACCTATCGTACCTTGACGGCGGTAGACAGTGTCATCATCGTGGTAGATGGAGCGAAGGGTGTGGAAACCCAGACCCGCAAGCTAATGGAAGTCTGCCGGATGCGGAATACGCCGGTAATCATCTTTGTGAACAAAATGGACCGTGAAGGTAAAGATCCGTTTGACTTGCTGGATGAATTGGAAGAAGAACTGATGATTCAGGTACGTCCTCTGTCTTGGCCTATCGAACAAGGCCCCCGTTTCAAGGGAGTTTATAATATCTACGAACAGAAACTGGACCTATATCAACCTTCCAAACAAGTGGTGACGGAGAAAGTGGAAATAGATATTCATTCTGACGAGTTGGATCGGCAGATCGGCGATACGCTGGCAGATAAGTTACGCGGTGATTTGGAATTGATAGAAGGTGTATATCCCGAATTTGATGTAGAAACATATCTGCAGGGAGAGTGTGCACCAGTCTTTTTCGGTTCGGCTTTAAATAATTTTGGTGTGCAGGAACTGCTCAACTGTTTTGTTGAGATTGCCCCCGCCCCCCGTCCCGTACATGCAGAAGAACGTGAGGTGATCCCCGAGGAGCCTAAATTTACCGGTTTTATTTTCAAGATTACGGCTAACATCGACCCCAATCACCGTTCGTGCGTAGCCTTCTGCAAAATCTGTTCAGGTAAGTTTGTACGAAACGCCCCTTATCTGCATGTACGTCATGGTAAGACTATGCGTTTCTCCTCACCCACCCAGTTTATGGCACAACGTAAGACGACTATTGACGAGGCTTGGGCCGGAGATATTATCGGTTTGCCGGATAACGGAACATTTAAGATTGGCGATACGCTTACCGAAGGAGAACAACTTCATTTCCGTGGTTTGCCGAGCTTCTCACCGGAGATGTTCAAGTACATAGAGAATGCCGATCCGATGAAGCAGAAACAGCTTGCCAAGGGCATCGACCAGTTGATGGACGAAGGTGTGGCCCAGTTGTTTGTCAATCAGTTCAACGGTCGCAAGATTATCGGTACGGTAGGTCAGTTGCAGTTTGAGGTTATTCAATATCGTTTGCTGAACGAATACAATGCTTCTTGCCGTTGGGAGCCGTTGAGTTTGTACAAAGCATGCTGGATTGAAAGCGATGACCTGGAAGAGTTGGAAGCATTCAAGAAACGTAAATATCAGTATATGGCCAAGGATCGTGAAGGACACGATGTTTTCCTGGCCGATTCGAACTATGTGCTTCAGATGGCACAGATGGATTTCAAAAATATCCGGTTCCACTTTACAAGCGAATTCTGATTCGCTTCATAAAAAAGACCGGATCAAGACGGTGGACGAGTTGCAGTGCAGTGCTATTTGTCCACCGTTTGTCGTATATGGCATTGGGTCGGCGAGCTTTCCCCCGATACATTCCACCCTAACCCTTTTATCCTTTAAACCAACGTTATCCGACACCCCCATGTCGGGCATGCTGACACCCCCATGTCGGATGTGTCGACACCCCCATGTCGGATATCCTTTCTTTAAGGCTTAGTTCCGGTTGGTAGGTAAGAGAGGGCATCGATCTTTCTGTCCATACAAAAACACCTTCTTAATGAAAATTTCGGCTTGGCAGTTGTTGCGAGAGGCTGGATGTACTGACCGGACTTTTATCCTTAAGAGTAACAGCCCGGTACGTTTGTTTACAGACCTGAAGCGTGGTGCTTTCATTCTGTCCGGTTGTCGGGTGAAACGATGATTCCCGCATCTTCTGTGAGTCCGGACGCAGGTTTCTTTCTGTACCTTATGGTATAATTTTCCCTAAAGAAACAGGGATGTTGCCTTAAATATTTTACCTTTGTAATCTAAACAAAAAACTCGAGGTCATGAAGTATAAACTGTTAGTCCTTGATGTAGACGGGACATTGCTCAATGATGAGAAGGAGATTACTCCTCGTACCCTTGCCACTTTGTTAAAAGTACAGCAGATGGGAGTACATATTGTTTTGGCCTCCGGTCGGCCCACTTATGGGATTTTGCCTTTGGCAAAGAAACTGGAGCTGGGTAACTATGGCGGATACATCCTGTCCTATAACGGCGCACAGGTCATTAATGCCAAAAATGGGGAAGTATTGCTCGAACGGCGTATTAACCCCGAAATGTTGCCTTATCTGGAGAAGAAAGCCCGTAAAAACGGATTTGCAATCTTTACTTACACCGAAGACCGAATGATTGCTGATCAGGCAGATAATGAACACATTCTTCAGGAAGCATTCCTCAATCGGATGGAGTTGATTGAAGAACCCGAATTTTCGGTTGCCGTTGATTTTGCTCCTTCCAAATGTATGTTGGTCAGTGATGACGAAGAGGCGCTTATCGGATTGGAAGAACATTGGAAAAAACGTTTGAACGGAGCGCTCGATGTATTCCGGTCGGAACCCTATTTCCTGGAAGTCCTGCCATGTGGCATTGACAAATCAACTTCGTTGGGAGCCTTGCTTTCCCATTTGGATATCACTCCGGAAGAAATCATAGTTATCGGTGATGGCGTTTGCGATGTTTCCATGATCCAGTTTGCCGGATTGGGTATCGCCATGGGCAATGCTCAGGATTCGGTAAAGGTATGTGCCGATGTGGTGACGGTTTCGAATGAAGAAGACGGAGTTGCTCTTGCCGTAGAAAAAGCGATTCTTTCTGAGATTCGTCCGGCAGAGATTCCTCTCGACCAATTGAACGAGCGTGCACGTCATGCCTTGATGGGAAATCTGGGCATTCAATATACCTATGCTTCCGAAGACCGGGTAGAGGCTACTATGCCGGTAGACGAGCGGACCCGTCAGCCTTTCGGCATTCTGCACGGAGGTGCCACGTTGGCACTGGCCGAGACTGTTGCCGGACTGGGTTCGATGATTCTCTGCCAGCCCGACGAGATTGTGGTTGGTATGCAGGTCAGCGGTAACCACATGTCATCTGCCCACGAGGGAGATACCGTACGTGCCGTCGGTACCATTATCCACAAAGGACGTTCATCACATGTCTGGAATGTAGACGTATTTACGTCGACGGACAAGTTGGTGTCTTCCATACGGGTAGTGAATAGTATATTAAAGAAGAGATGACGTTAGAAGAAACAAATAATTGTGAGATTATAGATGAATTGATCCGTCAGGGAAGGAGCTTCGCAATGTATCGTAATCCGGGCGAAGAGGAACCTCACTTTCTGATGCAGACTTGCGGAGAAGTACACCTTATCCGGAAAATGGAAGATTTGAATGGTCGGACAGGCTTTGTCATCGCCCCTTTCCGGGTCACTCCGCAATGTCCTATCATATTGATCCGGCCGGATTGTCACGAGATTCCTTCCTGCGCCGGAAACTTGCATACCCCTGCACAGGGGGACGATGCGGCATCGTACGGGCAACAGCTCCGAAGCGACCGGTCACTCGGGGCGAAGAAAGCCTATGAGGCTTGTTTCGATGTCTTTATCAGGGCTTTGAGGGAACGTACTTTTGATAAGTTGGTACTATCCCGCAGAATGACGGTGAGGAGAGAGCCGGGATTCTCTCCCGCAGCGGCTTTCTACCGGGCTTGCAGGCGTTACATCTATTCGTATGTCTATCTTTGCTATACTCCGCAAACCGGGGTGTGGATGGGCAGTACTCCGGAAATCATTTTATCGGGTGAGAAAGGAGAATGGAATACGGTAGCGTTGGCAGGAACCCAGTCTTTACAGAATGGTGAGCTTCCGCAACAATGGGATGAAAAGAACCGGGAGGAGCAGGAGTATGTGGCGGCATATATTCGTAAACAACTCCGCTCGTTGGGGATTTCTCCGACAGAGAAAGGACCTTATCCGGCTTTTGCCGGGGCATTGTCTCACCTGAAAACGGATTTCCACTTCTCGCTGAACGACAGTCAGAGGTTGGGAGATTTATTGAAGCTGTTGCATCCCACTCCCGCCGTATGCGGATTGCCAAAAGAAGAAGCTTACCGGTTTATCCTTGACAATGAAGGCTATGACCGCAGCTATTATTCCGGATTTATAGGCTGGTTGAGGCCGGAAGGGAGAACGGACCTGTATGTCAACTTACGCTGTATGAATGTGAAAGAAGATTCGTTGACATTGTATGCCGGAGGCGGCCTGCTGGCCTCTTCCGAATTGGATGATGAGTTTCAGGAGACGGAAAAGAAGATGCAGACCATGCAGAACTTGAACTCCTAAATAAAATAATATATAAAGCGATGTATTCAGATAAGAAAAACATATTGCAGTTGGTAGCGTTGCTCCGTGCACATGGGGTGACGAAAGTCGTTTTATGTCCCGGAAGCCGGAATGCACCGATTGTACATACACTTGCCGGACATCCCGACTTCACTTGTTACTCGGTAACAGACGAGCGGAGTGCCGGCTTTTTTGCTATCGGGCTTGCTTTGCAGGGCGGAACTCCTGCCGCTGTTTGTTGCACATCGGGCACGGCTTTGTTGAATTTGCATCCTGCCATAGCAGAGGCCTACTACCAGAAAGTATCTTTAGTAGTTATTTCCGCCGATCGTCCTGCCGCCTGGATCAACCAGATGGACGGACAGACTTTACCTCAGCCGGGTGTTTTCCGGTCATTGGTGAAGAAGTCTGTCGATCTGCCCGAAATACATACGGACGAGGATGAATGGTACTGCAACCGCTTGCTGAACGAAGCATTGCTTGAACTGAATCATCATGGTAAAGGCCCTGTGCACATCAACGTGCCGGTTTCCGAACCCCTGTTCCAGTTTACGGCAGAGTCACTTCCCGAAGTACGTGTCATCACACGTTATCAAGGACTGAATGTTTATGATCGCGACTATGACGGCTTGATCGACCGCCTCAATAAATACAACCGCCGTATGATGATCGTCGGCCAGATGAACCTGATTTATCTGTTCGAAAAGAAATATTCAAAGATGCTCTACAAGCAGTTTGCCTGGTTCACGGAGCATTTAGGCAATCAGACCGTTCCGGGCATCCCGATCCGGAACTTCGATGCAGCCTTCTATGCCATGTCACCCGAGATGCAAGAGAAGATGATTCCCGAATTGGTGATCACTTACGGGGGGCATATCGTCTCTAAACGAATGAAAAAGTATCTTCGCCAGCATCCGCCCAAAGAGCATTGGCATGTGTCGCCGGATGGTGAAGTGATCGATCTGTTCCAAGGGGCATTGACTACGATTATCGAGATGGACCCATTTGAATTTATGGAGAAGATAGCTTTTCTGCTGGATAACCGTACACCGGAATATCCCCGGCAATGGGAGAACTTCTGCAAGGAGCTTCCCCGACCGGAGTTGCCTTATTCCGAAATGTCTGCTATCGGATCACTCATTCAGGCGTTGCCTGCTTCGTGTGCTTTGCATCTGGCCAATAGTTCCGCCGTGCGTTATGCCCAGCTTTATTCGCTTCCCGATACGGTAGAGGTTTGTTGCAACCGGGGTACGAGCGGCATTGAAGGTTCCCTTTCCACAGCGATCGGTTATGCTGCCGCTTCGAAGAAGTTGAACTTTGTGGTCATTGGTGATCTGAGTTTTTTCTATGATATGAATGCCCTGTGGAACAATCATTTTGGAAGTAACCTCCGTATTCTGCTTTTGAATAATGGGGGAGGGGAGATTTTTCATACTTTGCCGGGACTTGAAATGTCCGGTACTTCCCATCGCTTTGTGACTGCCGTGCATAAGACGTCTGCCAAGGGATGGGCCGAAGAACGGGGATTCCTCTATCAGGAAGTGCAGGATGAAAAACAGTTGGACGAAGCCATGAAAACTTTCACTCAACCCGAGTTACTGACTCAACCTGTCATTATGGAGGTTTTCACCAATAAAAATAAAGATGCACGGATATTGAAAGACTACTATCACCAACTAAAAAACTAATATGATGACTAAGCACAAGATGAACCTATTTTGTGGGATGCTACTTTTGTCAGCTTCCCTGTTTGTGGAGAAAGCTCAAGCCATGTTTCCCGAGAGATACGTATCGGAGGAATCGGCAGCCAGGGCAGATACAATCAATTTTCGGTTGGCTTCTGCCGGAGAAGCAAAACGCCTGATAGCGGCCAAAGATTCTTATACGGCTAATTGGAGTCCGTTTGACATCGCTGCCCGACTTGAAAATCCTGAAGGCAAAAGAGAAGACCTCGTCAGCCTGGCCGTTCGTGAAGTGCGTGAATGGACAGCGGAAGAAGCGCAGCAGATCGAGCGGATCAGGAAGAACCTGAATGATACGATTCGTAAATACGGCTATCGGATTCCATTTCCGAAAGAGATTGTGCTGGTAAAGACAACAATGAAAGACGAAGGAGGGGCGGGAGGATACACACGCAGTAACTGGATCGCATTGACGGACGCTACTTTTCAGCGGGGGACCGAAGCTTCTCACACACGCCTGCTGGTGCATGAAACTTTCCATATCCTGACACGTCTCAATCCCGGATTCAAAAAGAAACTGTACAGAGCTATCGACTTCAACATCCTGTCCAAAGAGATTGAGTTCCCCGAAGATATACGGAAAAGCCGTATCTCCAATCCCGATGTCAGTCGTTGCGATAGTTATGCGACTTTTACCATTGACGGTAAGCCACAGAACTGCACTATGATTATCTATACCAACAGACCCTATACCACGGGTAAGTTCTATCAGTATATCAATGTGGGGCTGATTCCGTTGGACGAGTCGTTCAAGCCTCTCCGGGAGAGTGGGAAGACAGTTATTTATCCATTACAGAAAGCGACCGACTTCTTTGATAAAGTAGGGCGGAACACCGGATATGTCATAGATCCGGAAGAGGTGCTGGCGGATAATTTTGCAATTGCTTTATTGAACACGCCCAATGTACATACACCCGAACTGCAAAAGAAAGTACAGGAATTACTGAAATAATAATCATCAAAATAAATAGAAATGGAAACTAAAAGAGAATGGACTCCTATTAAAGAATACGAAGATATTCTGTTTGATTACTATAACGGCATTGCCCGTATTACGATCAATCGCGAACGTTACCGGAATGCTTTCACCCCTACTACAACAGGCGAAATGAGCGATGCGATGCGCATCTGTCGTGAAGAGCCCGATATCAATGTTGTGGTATTGACCGGTGCAGGCGATAAGGCCTTCTGTTCGGGAGGCGACCAGAACGTAAAGGGCCGTGGCGGATACATCGGTAAAGACGGAGTGCCCCGCCTGAGTGTACTGGATGTGCAAAAACAAATCCGTTCGATTCCGAAACCGGTTATTGCTGCCGTTAACGGATTTGCCATCGGAGGCGGACACGTGTTGCATGTCGTATGCGATCTCTCTATTGCTTCCGAAAATGCGATCTTCGGACAGACAGGTCCTCGTGTAGGTAGTTTCGATGCCGGCTTCGGATCATCTTATCTTGCCCGCGTTGTGGGACAGAAGAAGGCCCGTGAGATCTGGTTCCTTTGTCGCAAGTATAATGCGCAGGAGGCTCTGGATATGGGGCTGGTCAATAAAGTGGTACCGCTGGATAAACTGGAAGACGAGTATGTTCAGTGGGCGGAGGAGATGATGCAGCTTAGTCCGTTGGCACTCCGCATGATTAAAGCCGGTCTGAATGCCGAACTCGACGGTCAAGCCGGTATTCAGGAACTGGCAGGTGATGCCACTCTGCTTTATTACCTTACCGATGAAGCACAGGAAGGCAAGAATGCTTTTCTGGAGAAGCGTAAACCGGACTTTAAACAATATCCTAAATTTCCATAAGCAGACAGGGGCCTTCTTGATGGGAGGCCTTTTCTTTATATCATTTTTATGTATACAATCAACATTATTCCACGCGTTCTTCATTTCAAGCAACCTGCGGGAACTTCGCGTGGTTCTTATACTACCCGGAATGTCTGGTATATCCATCTTTCTTCCATAGAGTGTCCGGGACGTGTCGGAGTAGGAGAGTGCGCTCCGTTACCCAAACTGAGTTGTGATGACTTGCCGGATTATGAACAGGTGCTTCGGAGTGCCTGTCAGCGACTGGAACAAACGGGAGAACTGGATATAGAATCTTTACGTGGGTATCCTTCTATTCTGTTCGGACTCGAGACAGCACTGCGCCATTACGAAACACAGAGCTGGGCATTATGGGATACTCCTTTTTCGCGCGGAGAAGCCGGTATACCTATTAACGGACTTATCTGGATGGGGAGTTTTGACAGAATGCTGCAACAGATCGAAGTCAAGATGCAGGCGGGATATCGCTGTATCAAACTAAAAATCGGTGCGATAAACTTTGAAGAAGAATTAGCCCTGTTGAGACATATCCGTGCTCACTATTCCGCCAGAGAAATAGAGTTGAGAGTGGATGCCAATGGAGCTTTCTCACCTGCCGATGCTATGGATAAACTGAATCGGTTGGCCGAATTGGACCTACATTCCATAGAGCAGCCTATCCGGGCCGGGCAGTGGGAGGAAATGGCCCGTCTGGCGGCTGAGTCCCCGCTTCCTATTGCTTTGGACGAAGAACTGATAGGTTGCAATGCCCTTGAAAGAAAACGGGAATTGCTGGCGGCTATCCACCCCCGGTATATCATACTGAAACCATCTCTGCATGGCGGGATCAGTGGTGGCAACGAATGGATTGCAGAAGCGGAAAAGCAACATATCGGATGGTGGATCACATCTGCGCTGGAGTCGAATATCGGTCTGAATGCCATAGCCCAATGGTGTGCGACTTTCCGGAATCCGTTGCCACAAGGATTAGGTACCGGGCTACTGTTTACGGACAATGTCGAGATGCCCCTCGAGATTCGAAAAGATTGTTTATGGTTTTGCAAATAAGAGGAGTCGGCACATGATATTTAATAGAGAAGAACAACACCTAATGTTGGAAGGCAGTGTGCTTTCCAAGGAGGACGTGAAAAGGCTGGTGGCTTGTTACACGGAGGAGGCATCGGGATTTTTGTACGAACTTTACCGGTTTCTGGAAGAGTGGTTCAGTGATTCTCCTTATCTGACAGTGAAAACTTCCGGTTCTACCGGGACTCCCAAACTGCTGAAGGTCCGTAAGGAGCAGATGATGCAAAGTGCCCGGCTGACTTGTGAGTTTTTGGGACTTCGACAAGGAGATAGCGTATTGTTGTGTATGCCTTTGCAATATATTGCCGGGAAGATGGTGGTGGTCCGGGCATTGGTGGCAGGGTTGAATCTGGTTATCCGGACTCCTTCCGGGCATCCGATGGCGGACGTGGACATACCGCTTCGCTTTGCCGCTATGGTGCCGTTGCAGGTTTACAACACACTGCAGGTATCGGCAGAAAAAGAGAAGCTCTGCCGGACCGATATTCTTATTATAGGCGGAGGGGCAATAGATGCAGGGTTGGAAGCTGAAATAAGGCAATTACCGGTTAAGGTTTATTCTACGTATGGCATGACAGAAACCCTTTCACATATTGCTTTAAGACAGTTGAACGGACCGGATGCGAGTATGTTGTACCGGCCTTTTCCTTCGGTGCGGCTTTCTCTTTCGTCCGAACATACATTGGTGATCGATGCTCCATTGGTTTGTGATACCACTTTGGTGACAAATGATGTTGCGGAGATCTATTCCGATGGCAGCTTCTCTATTTTGGGCAGGAAGGATAATACCATCAATACCGGAGGTATCAAAGTACAGGCAGAGCAGATAGAAGAGATACTTCGTCCCTGGATGAGAGTTCCTTTTGCAATCACTTCTGTACCCGATGCCAGATTAGGAGAGGCGGTTGTGCTTTTGGTAGAGAAGGGGGCAGATGCAGAGTTACCGGAAACAAAGATGAAGGAGCTTCTGTCTAAATATCAGTTACCCAAGATGATTTTGTCAGTCGGGGCTATACCCTTGACGGAAACGGGAAAGATCAATCGTGCCGCTTGCCGGCAACTTGCGCTCACTTATCGGACAGATTGCTAAGTGTTTTTTCTTCTTTAGTTGTATCATATACGAAATAGCTTTAAATTTAATAACCAACACATATAAACTAATGAATAAGATTTGCTTTTTTATCGGAATTTTTATTACCCTGCTTTTGGCGGGTTGCAGTTCTAATCCGATTACCCATGTTCGTGTGGCGACCTTTAATATCCGTTATGATAATCCGGGCGACAGTTTGAATTCCTGGAAGTATCGTAAAGAGAAGGTCTGTGAATTTATCCGTGAGAAACATCCCGATGTGCTGGGAATGCAGGAAGTACTGAATCATCAGTTGAAAGACCTGTTGTCCGGCCTGCCTGATTATGCCTATGTAGGTGTGGGACGCGAGGATGGAAAGACTCAGGGGGAATATGCTCCTGTATTCTATCGGAAAGATAAATATGATTTGTTAGACAGTAATACATTCTGGCTTTCCGAACATCCGGATAGTATCGGCAAACTTGGTTGGGATGCCGCATGTACCCGCGTGGCTACTTGGGCTAAATTAAAGGATAAAACTACCGGAAAAGAGTTTCTGATGTTAAACACCCATTTTGACCACGTTGGTACGGAAGCTCGTCGTAACAGTGCCCTGCTTATTATTGATAAGATAAAAGAAATAGCCGGTACACATCCTGCTATGATGACCGGAGACTTTAATGTTTCTGAAGAGTGGGAAGCTTACAAAACGATCACATCCAATGAGTTTGTCTTGAAAGATGCATGGAAGATAGCCGGGAAACAGTCCGGTGAGAACTATACTTTCCATGATTTCGGAAGAGTACCTGTGGCCGAACGGGAAAAGATCGATTTCATTTTCGTAACTCCGCAAATCAAGGTGGCAGATGCAGAGATTATTTCTTCTGCGATTACAGATTCCACCTATTTGTCCGATCATAATGCACATCTGGCTGATTTGGAATTCTAAACCGTATAAACGAATTGTAACCATGAAACAGATTTTGCATATATTACTCATCGCCTTGATGCTGATGGGCTTTTATAGTTGTGTTCCGAAGACGGAATTAGCCTCTCCGGACGGACATATCAAAGTGGCTTTTACTGCGGATACCGATGGAAAGATGATGTATCGGGTGACTGTCAACGATACCCTTTTATTGGATAACTCTCCGCTCGGTTTCGAAGCGAAAGACGGAATCGATCTTAATCGGGGATTTCGTGTGGTGAACACTGTCTTTACCGATAAAGACGAGATCTGGACGCAGCCTTGGGGAGAGAATAAAACGAACCGGAATCATTATAATGAAATGGCGGTTCTTCTGAAAAATGCCGCTAATGTGGAATTGACTCTTCGTTTTCGTGCATTTGATGATGGTGTAGCCTTTCGTTACGAGTATGAGGTGCCCGGTGTCGACTCTTTGTTGATCACCGATGAACTGACTGCTTTCCGCTTTCATGAAGACGGGACCTCTTGGTCTATTCCTGCCAGTTTCGAGACTTATGAATTGCTGTACTCGAAACAGAAGATCAGTGAAGTGGAGAATGCCAATACTCCTTTCACTTTCAAAACATCCGGAGGGGTGTATGGCAGCATTCATGAAGCTGCTCTTTATGATTTTCCGGAAATGACTTTGAAGAAGGATGGTGAAAATACTCTGAAATCCGAACTTGCCTCATGGCCTGATGGAATTAAAGCTCGTAAAGAGAATCGTTTTACCACTGCATGGCGTACCATTCAGATCGCTCCGCAAGCTGTCGGACTGATTAATTCGTCGTTGATCCTTAACCTGAATGAACCTTGTAAACTGGATACCACCGACTGGATCAAGCCGATGAAATATGTCGGTGTCTGGTGGGGGATGCATCTGGGAGTGGAAACCTGGAAGATGGACGATCGGCATGGCGCTACAACCGCCAATGCCAAGAAATACATTGATTTTGCTCATGCCAATAACATCGAAGGTGTGTTGTTTGAGGGGTGGAACGAAGGATGGGAAAGTTGGGGAGGTATGCAGAGTTTTGACTTTACTAAACCTTATGCCGACTTTGATATGGATGAAATAACTCGTTATGCACGTGAAAAGAATGTTCAGATCATCGGACATCATGAAACCGGTGGAAACATTCCCAACTACGAGCGCCAGATGGAGAAGGCAATCAAGTGGTATACCGATAAGGGCATTCATATTCTGAAAACAGGTTATGCCGGTGCTTTTCCTGACGGACATTCACATCATGGACAATATGGAGTGAACCATTATCAAAAAGTGGTTGAGACGGCTGCCCGTTATCGTATGACTCTTGATGCGCACGAACCTATCAAAGATACCGGTATACGACGTACCTGGCCCAATATGATGACACGTGAAGGCGCCCGCGGTATGGAGTGGAATGCCTGGAGCGAAGGTAATCCTCCTTCACATCATGAAATGTTGCCGTTTACCCGCTTATTGGGTGGTCCGATGGACTATACTCCGGGTACTTTTGATATTTTGTTTACACAGACGAAAGATTCTCCTAAACGTCAGAAGTGGAATGATCAGGATAAGGGCAATAGTCGCGTCAATACAACATTGGCCAAGCAGTTGGCTAATTGGGTGATTTTATATTCTCCGTTACAAATGGCATCTGATATGATCGAGCACTATAAAGGGCATCCTGCCTTCCGGTTCTTCCGTGATTTCGATCCTGATTGTGACGAATCGAGGGCATTGGCCGGTGAGCCGGGAGAGTTTGTAGCAGTGGTACGGAAGGCTAAACAGAATTATTTCCTGGGTGCCTCTACGAATGAAGAACCGCGGGTCTTGCCTGTCAGTCTTGATTTTTTAGAGAAGGGGAAGACCTATAAAGCAATCATCTATGCTGATGGTGAGAAAGCTGATTGGAAAACCAATCCGACAGAGTATCAGATTACGGAACAGGAGGTGACTGCAGACGATACGTTGAATATCCGTATGGCAGCCGGTGGCGGACAAGCTATTTCATTTATGCCCTTGCAGAAATAAAAACAACATGATCAGCGGGAGATAATCCTTTAGTTCGGACCGTAATATTTTCAGGGCTTGCCCTATACGATAATTGATTGTTTGCGGAGAGACGTTCAGTTTCTCCGCAATTTCTTTATGAGTCATTTGAAGACTTCGATTCATTTCGTATGCCTGGCGAAATTCGGCCGGTAGTTTTCTTAAAGCCTCTTCGTACAATCTGAATAGTTCGTTTTCCAGGTAAAAGTCAGGTGAAGAGAACTCCGTTTCATATTTTTCCGCAATTTCCTGATGCACCTTGCGTTTTATTTCAAAATGAGAGATTTTATTAAGCGCTTTGTTCTTGACGATAGTAAAGAGAAGAGTCTTTAAAGTAAGTTCCGGTATAAGGGTTTTTCTGTTTTCCCATAGCCACATCATAGTATCCTGCACGATTTCTTCCGATTCGCTCAGAGTGACATATTGAGAGCAAAAGGCGCATAATCCACGAAAATAGTAACGGTAGATATGATCAAACACCTCTTCATCCCCTTCTCGCAGGGCTGATATAACGGCATTATTATCATTTATGTTTAGGTTAGTCAGAGTCTGTGCCATTCTTCTCTCCATTGTTATTAGCGAACAAACGTAGCTAAATTTTTGCTACCTACAAAATGATTTTCTGAAGAAAAAAAAGTTTGTGTTTTATTTAGTAACTTTGTTTTCTGAACTGTATTATACATAACAGTGTATGATATAGGTATTAAAGATTTGGTTAAAACAATGGATGAAACAAAACTACTGAACTATCTGAAAGGAGAATCAGATGCCGAAGAGTGTCTGGAAGTGGAGGCATGGTATCATGCTTCTGCAGAACACAAAAAACAACTGGACCAACTTTATTATATGCTTTTTGTCGGTGAACGTAAGGTGGCAATGGATGGTGTGGACACCGAAAATTCACTAAGCGTTTTGAAGGACCGGATAAAGCACAAAGAGTCAGAGAAAAAATCAGTGCATAGAATACGTGTATCAAAATGGAAACGTTACGCGATGCCTTTGGCAGCTTTCCTGTGCGGTCTGTTGGTGTCTGTCGGTGCCCTATACTGGATTTCCTCCGGAAAGTCGGCAGGATATATTTTGGCTACCGAATCAGGGCAGCGGGCACAGGCAGTTTTACCGGATGGAACGAAAGTATGGTTGAATGCTTCAACACAGATCGTCTATAAGCTTTCTTTCTGGAAGCGGGAAAGACAGGTCGACTTGAGTGGTGAGGCTTATTTTGAGGTATCACGTAATAAGACAAAACCCTTTGTTGTTAATAGTAATGAGTGCTCGGTACAAAATTCAATGTCCGGGCACGTCCGTCCGAAGAAAAGGTGGTGACCACTTTATTGAAGGGATCAGTAAAAGTCCAATTGCCGGGGCAGTCTGAAGAGGAAGGTATTTTGTTGAAGCCGGGACAGATGCTGAGTGTGGATACCCGTACGATGCAACCCATGCTTACAGAAGCCAACCGTCCGGGAGATGTATTGCTATGGATTAACGGAAAACTGAAATTCGAACAGGCCACACTTCAGGAAATAGTGCAGTGTCTTGAAAAACATTTTGATGTTCATTTCATTATTTCGGATGCACAACTGCAAAAAGACCGTTTTACCTGTACTTTTAGTACGGACGATGATATAAGACAAATTCTTTCTATACTCGCTCTTACCAAACGTTTCGATTATAAATGTGAGGATAACAATATAATATTGACTCCTAAGACGAATAGATAACAAAAATATTTTATAACCTAAATCACGAAGAGGGGGCTGTTTCTGTAAAGAAATAGTTCCCTTTTTTTATCTTCTGATCTGTATTCTTATTCTTTTTTTATAAAAATCCGCTTCTTGATTTAGTATGTTTATAAGTTGAAATGTACTATTAACAGAAAAGAGATATAGTTAACCTAAAAATCTGTAGTGATGAATAATGACCCTTAATTTAAAACCAACCTTAACATGTATTAGCGATCCTTTATGCTAAACCTTTCAATTTTACCTAAAAACATTTTCTAATTAAAAAAAGAACAAGATGAAGAAATCAGTGAAACACAAGTTTCAGTACTTGCTATTTTTTCTATTGTCGATGCCTGCTTTTATCTTTGCTTCAGCGCAAGATATACGGGTGAATATCGACTTTACCAAAGCCTCTTTGGGCAGTGTCCTGAATGAAATAGGACGTCAAACCTCATTATCTATTGTGTATAACACCGGGGATGTTAACCCCACTCAACCTGTTTCTATCAAGGCTTCTAACGAAAATATCACGACGGTCATGAACCGTCTGCTTCGTGGGACGGGACTTTCCTATTCTATTATGAACAAACATCTTATTCTTTCGACCACTGATAAGAACCATTCGATTCAACAGGAGAAAGTTACGGTTACAGGAAATATTTCGGATGCCAAAGGCGAACCACTGATCGGAGTGAGTATTCTGGTGAAAGGAACATCGAACGGGACCATTACCGATATGAACGGGCACTTCTCCTTGCCGGTTGCGAAAGGAGATGTTATTGAGATCTCCTATATCGGTTATGCTCCGCAGGCCATTACGGTGACAGACTCCAAGCCTTTGAAGATTGTTATGAAAGAAGACGCAGAAGTGCTTGACGAAGTGGTAGTGACTGCCTTAGGTATCAAGCGGGCGCAAAAGGCGTTGAGTTACAACGTACAGCAAGTAGGTGGCGATGCTATCAATACAGTGAAGGATGCTAATTTTATCAACTCTTTGCAAGGTAAAGTTGCCGGAGTAACAATCAATAACTCAGCCGGTGGAGTTGGTTCTGCTTCGAGAGTCGTGATGCGCGGTACCAAGTCCATTACGAAAGATAATAATGCTCTTTATGTAATTGACGGTATTCCGATGTTCAATGTAAGCTTTGGTAAGAGTGAAGGTTCTTTTGCCACCCAAAGCGGTTCGGACGGAGTAGCGGATCTTAACCCGGATGATATTGAAAGTATCAATATGCTGACCGGTCCTTCTGCGGCAGCTTTGTATGGTAATGCGGCTGCCAATGGAGTCGTATTGATCAATACCAAGAAAGGATCTGCCGAAAAGACAACTCTGACTGTCAGCAATAATACGATGTTCTCTGACGCATACATGATGCCGGAGATGCAAAACCGGTATGGAAACAATCCGGGAGAATTTGCAAGCTGGGGCAATAAAACCAAGCAAAGTTATGACCCTTCCCGTTTCTTTAATACCGGAGTGAATGTAATTAACGCTATTTCTTTTTCGACCGGAACAAAGAAAAACCAGACCTATGCGTCGGCTTCAACAACCAATGCGACAGGTATTTTGCCTAATAACAGTTATAGCCGCTACAATTTCTCTATCCGGAATACGGCCACTTTCCTGAAAGATAGGCTGACTCTGGATGTAGGTGCCAGCTATATCATTCAGAATGACAAGAATATAACGGCACAGGGACAATACTTCAACCCGCTGCCGGCACTCTACCTCTTTCCCCGTAACGACAATTTTGAGGAGATCCGTATGTTCGAACGATATAGCGAAAGCCGTGGAGTGAACGTACAGTTCTGGCCTTACGGACATCAGGGATTAAGTTTGCAAAATCCATATTGGATTATGAAACGCATGAACCGCAAGACAGAAAAGAAGCGCTACATGATTAATGCAAGCTTAACTTATAAGCTCACGGATTGGCTCAATGTAGCCGGACGTGTCAAGGTGGATAATTCCGATATTCGCATGACTCAGGAACGTTATGCATCGACTCTGACTACCTTTGCCGGTGCCAATGGTTTCTATTCCGATCAAAATCGTACGGACCGCAATACGTATGCCGATATGATGGTAAACATTGATAAGAGAATAGGGGACTTCTCGCTGAATGCCAATATCGGTGCGTCTATCAAGGATTTGGTTTACGAACAAATGGGGAATGAAGGTGATTTGGCAGGGATACCTAACTTCTTTACAGTGAGAAACATCAATTATGAAAGCAATTATAAACCTAAACAGTTCGGATATCATGACCAATCTCAGGGTGTATTTGCCAATATAGAATTGGGATGGCGGAGCATGGCATATCTGACCCTGACCGGACGAAATGACTGGGAGTCCCAACTTGCATTTACCAAGCATTCTTCATTCTTTTATCCTTCCATCGGAGGTTCTGTCGTTTTATCCGAGATGTTCCGGTTGCCCGAGTTTATTTCTTATGCAAAGTTACGTGGCTCATACAGTTCTGTGGCTTCATCTTTTGAACGTTATTTATCGAATCCGGGTTTTGAGTTCAATGAACAATCCCATCAGTGGGGATCTTCAACCACTCTGCCTGCCACCAACTTGAAGCCGGAAGATACCCGTTCGTGGGAGATCGGTTTGAATGCCAGACTGTGGAATCATTTCAGTATAGATGCCACTTACTATCATTCGAATACCTATAACCAGACCTTTAATATCACTCTGGCATCGTCGAGTGGTTATTCTTCGGCCATTGTACAAACGGGTAATATTCAGAACTACGGTTTGGAGTTGGCGTTAGGATACAATAATACATGGGGAGACTTTAGCTGGAACAGTAGTCTGACTTATACGATGAATCGTAATAAAGTGAAACGTCTTGCCAGCGGTGCTACGAATCCGATAACCGGTGAAATTATCGATATGCCCGAACTGCGTATGGCTGTGCTGGGTGCCGACGGATATGGCCCCAGAGTTATATTGAGAGAGGGCGGAACAATGGGAGACCTCTATGTGGATAAAGGGTTGCGTACAGACGGTAACGGTAATATCTGGGTAGATTCTCAGACAGGCAAAGTTGGAGTGCAGGATTATGCCGAACCGAAGAAAATTGGTACGATGAATCCTGATTTCAACATGGGATTCAGCAATACATTCTCTTATAAGGGCATCAATCTGGGAGTGGTTCTGACTGCTCGTGTCGGTGGATTGTGCGTCTCGAACACTCAGGGTATACTTGATTATTATGGTGTGTCCAAAGCTACAGCCGACGCTCGCGATGCCGGAGGAGTATGGATCAATAACGGATTTGTAGATGCCAAATCTTATTATCAGACCATCGGTGGTTCTACCGGAGGGTTGGGACAGTACTATACTTATAGTGCAACGAACATACGATTGTCCGAACTGAACCTAAGCTACACGTTACCTCGTAAATGGTTTAATAATAAAGTAGGCATAACGGCAGGTATCGTAGGGAAGAATCTTTGGATGATTTATTGTAAAGCACCGTTCGATCCCGAAATGACACCTTCCACTACCAGTAACTTCTATCAGGGAGTAGATTACTTTATGCAACCGAGTACACGTAATATTGGCTTCAATGTCAAATTTCAATTTTAAAACCAGTCGATCATGAAAAAGAAAATATTAAATATAGTTTTGGCCGCAGTTGTCACACCTTTCCTGTGCTGCTGTACCGATAATTTTGAGGAGTATAATACCAATCCCTATGAACCCCATTCACTCAATCCGCCCATGCTGTTTGCAACCATGATTACTACCGGAATCAATGTACAGCAGAATGACAATCAGATGATCGATCAAATGGTAGCCGGACCTTTCAGTGGTTATCTTACGATGGCCAACTCATGGGGTGGGTCCAACTTCAATACTTTTAATCAGACGGAATCCTGGAATCAGATTCCTTTCAACACACCCTTTGAAAAATTCTATTCCAATTACTTCAAGTTGGAGACTGCGACAGGTGGAAAAGGCCACTATTGGGCGATGGCAAAACTCCTTCGTGTGAATACAATGTTGCGTGTAACCGATTGTTACGGTCCCATTCCCTACAGCCAGGTGGCCAATGGTAAAACGGCTGTTGCCTACGATAGCCAGGAAGATGTGTATAAACATATGTTTGAAGATCTGGATTATGCAATACAGATGTTGGGTGAATTTGTAGATGAAGTGGGGGGACTGAAACCGTTGGAGGGTTATGATCCGGTCTATAATGGTGATTATAATAAATGGATGCGTTTTGCTAATTCACTTAAACTGCGTTTGGCTGTCCGCATCAGTAATGTGTCCCCCGAACTTGCCCGTACGAAAGCCGAAGAAGCGGTAAAGAGCACCCGCGGACTGATAGATACGAACGATAATAACGCGTATGTCGGTGTAGGTGCCGAGCCCAATCCTCTTTGGCTGGTGGCCTCCAGTTGGGGAGAGATCCGTATCAATGCCACTATAGCCAGTTATATGAAAGGATATTCCGATCCTCGCAGTGCAGTCTATTTCACCACCTCCAAGTTGGGAGGCGATAGCCCGTATATGGGTATGCGGTCAGGGTTGGAAGGAGTGAAGCCGGCAACTTATTCGGGATATTCCATGCCCAATTACGAACAGAAAGACGACATGTTGATGTTTTGTGCGGCTGAAACCGCCTTTTTGCGTGCTGAAGGCGCCCTGCGTGGTTGGGATATGGGAGGTAGTGCCCGTGACTTCTACGAGCAAGGCGTTAAGCTATCATTCGACCAACGGAAAGTGAGCGGGGCAGACGAATATCTGGCCAATGCAGTGGCTGTGCCTGAACCTTTTGTCGATCCGGTAAACCCGGCTAAATGTAATTATACACCGAAAACCAAGATCACGATTGCCTGGAACGAAGGTGCTTCGACGGAAGAGAAACTGGAGCGGATCATTACTCAGAAATGGATTGCTAACTTCCCTCTGGGCTTTGAGGGTTGGGCCGACTATCGACGTACAGGTTATCCGGAAGTGTTTCCATCTGTCAGCAATTTGAGTAATGGAGTGATCGACACCAATCGGCAATTGCGGCGTTTACCTTTTCCCTTGTCCGAAAAACAGGGAAATTCAGCCAATGTTTCGGCTGCCGTTTCAATGTTGGGTGGTCCGGATACCGGAGCTACCGATCTTTGGTGGGCTAAAAAGAATTGATGTTTAAGCTAATAAAGAGAAAAGAAAATGAAAAAGAGATATTTAAATATAGTAGTTTTTGCATTGTTCGTCAGCATGCTTTGGGGTTGCAGTGACTGGACCAAACCTGAAGCGGAAGACTTTTTTGAAATGCCGGGAAATGATTATTACGAGAATCTGAGAGCATATAAACGTTCGGAGCATTCGGTTGCATTCGGTTGGTTTGGAGGCTGGACGGGTGTCGGGGCTTCGATGGTGGGCAGTCTGATGGGGCTTCCCGATAGTGTGGACTTCGTTTCGATTTGGGGTAACTGGAAAAATCTTGATGAGGCCCGGATGTTGGACAAAAAGAAGGTGAAAGAACAGAAGGGTACACGCGCCTTAATGTGTTTTATCGTGGCTAATGTAGGCGATCAGTTGACTCCGGAAGAGCATAAAGAGAATTATAAGGAGTACTGGGGCTGGAAGGATGGTGATCAGGAAGCTATCGACGGTGCCATCAGAAAATATGCGAATGCTATTTGTGACTCCATTGATAAGTATGGATACGATGGTTTCGACATCGATTATGAACCTAATTATGGTTCTCCCGGAAACTTGGCAAGTTATCCCGAGAATATGCTCACTTTCGTGAAAGCACTGGGAGAAAGAATCGGACCTAAATCGGGTACGGGACGGTTACTTGTGATTGATGGCGAGCCTCAAAGTATTCATCCGGAAACCGGGCCTTACTTTGACTATTTCATTGTGCAGGCATACTCTAACCTTGCGGGTAATTCCGACGCTAATCTTGACAGACGTCTGGCTGGTACGATTGCCAACTTTAAAGGAATACTTCCTCCGGAGAAAGTGGCTAATATGTACATCGTTACGGAGAATTTCGAATCTTATGCTCCGACAGGAGGAGGTGATTATGTAGATCGTTACGGAAACAAAATGAGAGCACTTGCCGGCATGGCACGCTGGACTCCGACTATTGACGGAAAACAGGTACGGAAGGGGGGAGTAGGCACCTATCACATGGAATATGACTATCCGGGCGACATCGAATATAAGTACCTGCGTGAAGCAATCAGAATAATGAATCCTGCTGTAAAATGACTTTAAAGAATTTGATTATGAAAAGAATAACAATAAAACAATGTTTGCTTGCCTGTTTCGTTCTGCCGATGATCCTGGCAGGATGCAACGATGCCGATTACCAGGTTATCGACAATGCGATTTATTTGAATGAAGCATCCGAGAATGGTTCGGCAAAGGTTACCGTTGATCCTGAAAATGTAACAACAACTACTCTGACCGTACGTGTGGGACAGCCTGTAACCGAAAATGTGACTGCTGTCCTGACGGTAGATCCTTCTATTCTTAAAGAGTACAATGAAGCTAATGAAACTTCGTACGAAGTCCTTCCCGAGCAGTATTTTACTTATGACAAAGAGATAAAGATAGCGGCAGGCGATGTTAGCGCAATCCCCAGTGAGTTTAGAGTGAAACCTTATTCAAACGAAAACGGAGAATTGTATGCTATTCCGGTATCTCTCACAGAAATTCAGGGACCGGTGTCCACAATCGGGCTTTCGTCGAAGTTTATCATTTTGCTGGATAAGCCGCTGATACAGTCTGTACCGTTTATGAATACGACCAATGCCGTGAAGCCCGCCAAGGACGAATTGTGGGGAGTGACAACCAATGAATGGTCACTCGAGGCTTGGGTACAGATGGACGGATTCGATATTAATAATCAGGCTATATTTAATTCGGGCAGCAGCGACCACGAGGTTTATATCCGTTTCGGTGACGCTATGATCCCTTATAATTCATTACAGGTGAAGACACTTGGAAGTCAGGTCAATACAGTGACTTTGTTTGAGAAGAATAAGTGGTATCATCTGGCCTTCGTTTATAATTCTTCCGGGTTATTGTCGATTTATATCAACGGAGTGCTCGACGTGACTCTGCAGACAAAGGGTGGCCCGGTAAGATTCGACAAGATGAACATGGTTTCGAGCGGTAGCTACTTCCGCAACAATTGTCAGATGGCCCAGGTGCGTCTTTGGAAGAGCGCAATCAGCCAGACGCAAATTCAGTCCAACATGTATTTTGCCGTGAAACCCGCCGATCCGAACCTGATAGGCTATTGGAAAATGGATGAAGGTAAAGGAAATGCCTTTGCCGACTGTACCGGACACGGATACGATTTGGTGGCAGGAGGAACTCTTGTCTGGAAAGAGCATGTTCGTTTTGATAAGCAATAACTATGTAAAAAGAAGATAAGATATGAATAGACATTTGAATTTTGTGACCTTAATCTGCCTGATAACAGGCTTTGTATCGTTGGCTTCGTGCAGCAACGATGATGATGAAATGGACAAATATCAAAAGATATATATCAGAACGGGAGTTGCACCGGGGGCCGAAATGGGTGCTGCGGTAGTGGTGGATTGTGTGAGCAATTCCTCTACTGCCGACCGTTCTGATTTTGAAATACAATTGTGTGCCGTACAGCCGGTTACGCGGGATGTCACTGCCGCTTTGGGAGTAGATACGCTGAAAGTGGATACTTACAATTCTGCCAATAAGACGAAATGTAAGTTGTTGCCCCAAGATAATTATACCATTGAAACAAGTGAAGTTGTCTTAAAAACGGGACAGACAGTGGCCGATTCATCTTTTCAGGTCGTTTTGAAGAATATAGAAAAGTTGACTAATCCTGACGGATATGTGCTTCCCGTGACGCTTAAAGGAGTTACGGGCATGGACGAACAGGCTGTCAGTACATCTATGAAGACGGTTTATATCCGGATTTATACCAGCGTGCTTTATACCAGTTATACGAAACCCGGGAATTGGTCCGCTGTAGATCGAAGTGCGTGGAGTGTAAGTTGCAGCAATGTTTATGCCGATGATGATGCCAAATATGGTGCACATCTGGCTATTGACGGTGAGATAAATACTACTTGGTTTACATGGGGAGTGGCTAATGCCGGAGAGTGTTGGTGGAATACGGTACTGGACCGGCCTGTTACCTTAACCGGATTTTCGGTCACTAAACAGAGTGCCTACGGATCGGGTTATAATCTGAGAAGTGCTGAGATTAAGGTTCGGAAAGAGGGTGAAACCGAGTGGGTTACTTACCCGAGAGTCTTGACTTTCAGAAATTTTAAAGGGGCTGATCCGCAATATGCGGCCATCGAACCACCTATCCCGAATGTAAAGGAATTCAGAATAAACTGTCTGACTCCGGATAATTATACCGGGTTTGCTGAGATAAATTTATATGTGAAGCAATAGAGGTGTTTAGATTGTAGATAAGGGGGCGAGAGGCATCGGGGATGAAAGTCTTCGGTGCTTCTTTGCGTGTATTGTATTGATAAAGTTTAATAAAAAAAGGGTGATAGAGGTTAGTAGTTTTCCCGGGTGAGTTGTATTATTAAATAATGAAAGCAACTTCTTGTCGTAATCTTGGGTTATGTTTTTAATATCCCCTATCTTTGCTTACTGGAATTGTTAACCGATGGAATTATTATAAAAAACTAACTGATGAATAAAAAGCCGATAAGCCCTGTATGTTGGGTGCCTACTGTTTACTTTGCTATGGGATTGCCGTTTGTGGCCCTTTCGATGGTTTCTGTCCTTATGTTTTCCGATATGGAAGTGTCGAATGCACAGATTGCTTTCTGGACTTCTCTCATTATGCTTCCCTGGACATTGAAGCCTTTATGGAGTCCGTTTCTGGAAATGTTTAAAACGAAGAAATACTTTGTTGTCGCTACGGAAATCATTACCGGACTGGCATTTGCATTGGTAGCACTTTCGCTGCCGCTGCCCGACTTTTTTCGTTATGCCATCGCTCTGATGGGGATCATTGCTCTCAGTGGTGCGACTCATGACATTGCGGGTGACGGAGTATACCTGACTGAACTGACTGCTACCCAGCAAGCCAAGTATATCGGTTGGCAGGGAGCTTTTTATAATCTGGCCAAGATACTTGCCAACGGAGGCTTGGTTTGGCTGGCAGGTATGCTGAAGGATGAATTTGGAGTGGTACATGCCTGGATGATTGTCATGTTGATGTGTGCGGGTATTATGATTCTGATCGGTCTTTACCACATCCGGATTTTGCCTTCGGGAGGAGGAGCTTCCGGTGAAGTGAATACGATGAGTGACGCATTGAATATGCTTTGGGAAGTCATCCGCTCTTTTTTCCAAAAAAAACATATTGCTTTCTACATTGTCTTTATCATTTTGTACCGGTTTGCCGAAGGATATGCCATCAAGATTGTACCGTTGTTCCTGAAAGCGTCGGTTGCGGATGGTGGATTGGGACTCAGCACTCAGGATATCGGACTGGTATATGGTACGTTCGGAGCGGGAGCTTTTATTCTCGGTTCGCTTTTGGCCGGTTATTACATTTCGGCTTTCGGACTTCGGAAGACTTTGTTTTCTTTATGTTGCGCTTTTAATATTCCGTTCTTGGTATATTTCCTGTTAGCCCTTTACCAGCCTTCCGATCTATGGATTATTGGTATGGCCATTGTGTCTGAATACTTGGGTTACGGGTTTGGTTTTGTCGGATTGATGCTCTTTATGATGCAGCAAGTGGCTCCCGGCAAACATCAGATGGCACATTATGCTTTTGCTACCGGTATTATGAATCTGGGGGTGATGCTTCCCGGAATGATGAGCGGATACCTGAGCGATTGGCTGGGTTATCGCGATTTCTTTATCTGGGTACTTATCGCTACCATACCGGCTTTTATCGTGACTTGGCTGGTACCTTTCACATATCCGGACGGAAAGAAGAAATAAAAAGAGATTTTCAATATAAACAAGATATATACATAATATTAATTTAATCGAATCATGGAAGAAATTAAAATTGCAGGTGCTGCTTTGCCGGCTATGCCTTGGGAAGAACGTCCGGCAGGATGTAAAGATGTAGTGTGGCGTTGTTCGGCCAATCCGATTATTCCGCGCGACTTGCTCCCTACTTCAAACAGTATATTCAACAGTGCCGTAGTTCCGTTTAAGGATGGCTATGCAGGGGTGTTCCGTTGTGATGATACTAATCGTCGCATGCGTTTGCATGTGGGATTCAGCAAGGATGCTGTTCATTGGGATATCAACGAAGAACCGTTAAAGTTTCAATGTGATGATGCTGAGGTTGGAACCTGGGTCTATGGATATGACCCACGGGTTTGCTTTATCGAAGACCGCTACTATGTGACCTGGTGTAATGGCTATCATGGTCCTACTATCGGTGTGGCCTACACCTATGATTTTGTTACTTTTCACCAGTTGGAGAATGCCTTTATTCCTTTCAATCGGAATGGAGTCTTGTTCCCTCGTAAGATAAACGGTCGTTTTGCGATGTTGAGCCGCCCGAGTGATAATGGGCATACTCCTTTTGGAGATATTTTCTATAGCGAGTCTCCCGATATGGAGTTTTGGGGACGTCATCGTCATGTTATGTCGCCGGCTCCGTTCGAAGACAGTGCCTGGCAGTGTACCAAGATCGGTGCAGGGCCTATCCCGATTGAAACCTCGGAAGGCTGGTTGCTGATCTATCATGGTGTATTGGCTTCCTGCAACGGTTTTGTGTATAGTTTTGGTTCGGCACTGCTTGACATCGATCAACCCTGGAAAGTAAAATTCCGTTCGGGGCCTTATCTGATTTCACCTCAGAAGGATTACGAATGTATGGGTGATGTGCCTAATGTCTGTTTCCCATGCGCGGCGCTTCATGATTCGGAGACCGGACGGATTGCCATCTATTATGGGTGTGCGGATACAGTGACCGGGCTCGCATTCGGATACATTCCGGAGATTATTGAATTTACCAAACGTACAAGTATCATCTGAATCGAATAAAACAGAAAGGGTGTAGCTATCCCGCCGGGATGGCTACACCCTTTTGCTTGTATGGCTACACCTTTTCGGTCAGATGGCTACACCCTTTCGGCTGTTATCCGTTGTATGCAGTCAGCATCCAAACCATCTTTTCCTGTTCTTTCAGGTAGTCGCTCATCATGGCCACTGTTACTTCGTCGTTGTGTGAAGAGGCGAGAGACAGGATTTTACGTTCTTCCGCAATCAGATGCCCGTAAGTTTCGAGAATATGATTCAGAGCGTCGTCGGCCTTATTCACTCCGTCCACTTCCTTGATCTGCGCCATCTTCAGATAGTCACTGTATTTATTGGCGGGAGTTCCTCCCAGCATCAGTATACGTTCGGCTATTTCGTCCACCTTTTCGGCGGCTCCGTTATATAAATCTTCAAACTTGCTGTGCAGTACGAAGAAACCGTGTCCTTTGATGTTCCAGTGAAATCCTCTCAGGTTTGCATAATGAATCTGAAAATCGGCAAGCAGTTGCTGTAATGACAGTACGATGGTGTTAGCTCCTTTTTCTTCCAAATGTGTATAATTTAAAGTCTTCATAATGATATTGTTTTTTTTGAGTTAATACTATATTTCTTCTTTTTATCTGGAACAAAGATACGGCACAAAATGATTCGTGTCAAACTGAAAATTTCTATCTTTGCATTGATAGATTCTATATCTTTAATAAATCAGAGAACGATGACTATACAACAATTGGAATATATTCTGGCTGTCGACCAGTTCCGGCATTTTGCTAAAGCTGCCGAGTATTGCCGGGTGACGCAACCTACTTTGAGTGCAATGATCCAGAAGCTGGAAGACGAATTGGGGGTGAAACTGTTCGACCGTAGCATGACACCGGTTTGCCCTACTGCCATTGGTAAGAAAGTGCTGGAACAGGCCCGTAAGATTCTTTCGGAAGTTATCTGTGTCAAGGAGATCATCAGCGAAGAACAGCACTCCCTGTCGGGTACATTCCGATTGGCAGTGTTACCGACGATTGCACCTTATCTTCTGCCCCGTTTCTTTCCGCAACTGATGGAGAAATACCCAGATCTTGATATACGGGTGATGGAGATGAAGACGCCCGACATTCGCAAGGCTCTGCTGACCGGTGAAGCGGATGCTGCTATCATTGCCAGCATGCTGGATGATGCCGCATTAACGGAAGAGACCTTATTCTACGAGCAATTCCTGGGCTATGTCTCAAAGAAGGAACCGTTGTTCAAGCACGATGTGATTCGTACGTCCGATGTGACAGGGGAACGGCTTTGGCTTCTTGACGAAGGGCATTGCTTCCGCGATCAGTTGGTTCGTTTTTGTCAGATGGAAGCGGTTAAGATCAGCCAAATGGCGTATCGGCTGGGTAGTATGGAAACCTTTATGCATATGGTGGAGAGTGGTAAGGGGATTACGTTTATTCCCGAACTGGCAGTGATGCAATTGAGCGAAGAGCAGAGAGAACTGGTCCGTCCGTTTGCTATCCCGCGGCCTACCCGTCAGATTGTCCTGGTGACCCGGAAAGACTTCATCCGCACCAGTCTGCTGCAGGTTTTGAAAGAGGAGATTCAGGCGGCGGTTCCCAAGGAGATGCTTACCCTGCAGGCCGTTCAGTGTCTGGTATAATATAAAAACGACGGCGATATTTTCACAAACATCGCCGCCTTATTTCTTTTATGTATCAGAATTATTACTCGTTTTGCCTGATTGTGTAGGTGTTTCTTGTTGTTTTATTGAGAATGAAATGATTTTATTTTTAAATTTTTGTCTTCGTTGATATCTATTGTGACATACTGTATATTGTCATAAATGGTGTTCACACGGAGTTTTATTCCTTTGGCTGTCGCCAATTGCTCGGCTATACTATCCAGCTTGAAAGAAACAAGGCTCGAACCCAATTGATTGGGGGAGTCATTAAAGGCATTATGCCGGAACTCCAGATAGATATATCCGTCATCTTTTATGGGACCTGTTATTTCGTTTTGTACCAAGTTCAGCATGTGTTTTTTATTTTCATTCATGCTGCCCAGATATTGATATTCGATGGTCAGATAATCTTTCGTAAGTGCATGCGCTGTGACGTTGATACGGTCGTCTCCAATGCTGTCTGCTGTAGCTTCCGTCAGTGGGATGATCTCTTTCGTCAATATATCTTCTATCGTGAATATTTTACCGTTCTCATATCCGGGTTTCTCTTCTCCCATCTGCAGATAGCCAACGAAGACTCTTTGACCTTCTGCAACAGTGTATTTCCTGTTGCGTATATCGGCCGTATCTGCCGGAAGTACATTGTCTCCATTGTCCAATGCAATGAAAAAGTCCCTTGGAGTGTCCGCATTGGGAATCTTCATTGTGCCGATGGCCAATATTCCACCCGGAGGACAAGTGACCCACTCGTCGTTGTTGGCATCGTCCAGACATGACTGTAAAATGGGCAATAACATCAGGATGACGGCAAAAGTTATTAAATTAAATTTCTTCATAAGTTTCTTGTTGGTTTTATCCTATTTATCCATTGAGATTTATTCTTTATTGTATTGAGAAAATGCAGGAAGTGATGAAATATTGCATCCTAAAATGTTAAAGAAACAAAAGTGATAAAAGAGTTGTTCTCTCTGTGCAGTATTTCTATCTTTGCTGCATTTATAAGGTAAACACGTGTTTAGGAGAATGAATGAATTAGAGCTGTCGGAACGTTGCAGGCAGGGAGATAATCGTGCCCGCAAAGAACTTTATGAGCAGTACGCAGGGCGCATGCTTGGTGTCTGTCTTCGTTATGCCGGAGACAGAGACATGGCACAAGACTTGGTACACGACGGTTTCCTGAAGATTTTCGACTCCTTCGACAAGTTTACCTGGCGGGGTGAAGGCTCTCTGAGAGCATGGATGGAGCGTGTAATGGTGAATACGGCTTTACAGTTCTTAAGAAAGAACGACGTGATGAACCAGACCACGGCACTGGATGAAGTTCCCGAAACGTATGAAGAACCGGATGCTTCGGCTGTTGAAGCAATACCACAGAAAGTGCTGATGCAATTTATTAATGAACTCCCCGCCGGATATCGTACCGTATTCAATTTATACACCTTTGAAGATAAGTCGCACAAGGAAATCGCACAGATGTTGGGGATTAATGAAAAATCTTCTGCCTCACAGCTTTTTCGCGCAAAAAGTGTATTGGCAAAGAAAGTGAAAGAATGGTTGGTGACCAATGGTTGACATGTATTTACAGATACTGAGGTGAACCTTGGATTTCAAAAATGAAATAGAATGATGAAAGAAGACGAAAAATGGATTAAAGCATTCAAGGATAAGCTCGAAGATTATTCGGAGCCGATGCCTGCTTCCGGTTGGGAACGACTGGAAAGGGAACTGATGCCTGTAACCGAAAAACGAATATATCCGTATCGCCGGTGGGCGGTTGCTGCGGCAGCTGTGGTATTGGTGCTAACGACTGCTGTCAGTTTGTATTTTCTGAATAGTCCGGTAGCTGATGAAATCCGTTATGCAACGGCTCCTTCACTGGCTGTCAACCCGGATGTATTGCCGGAACCTGCCTTGCCGGATGTACAGGTAGCTGTATCCGAACCAGTTAAGCCGGTAGGAACGACGAGTATTAACCCTGTTTCGGGCTATTTGGCAAAGAATACTGATCCGGTGATTGTTCCGGAGGTATCCTCCCTGGTAGAGAAGCGACCGGAGGCAGTGACGGAGGAAAAGAGATCTGAGCCGCAACAGGAAGCAATTGCTGCAATCGAGAAAAAAGAAAGTGCGACGGCGCAGCCTCCAAAGAGGAAAGAAGCGCGGCGACCGTCCGGTAAAGACAAGTATCAGTTGCCTATCGGAGACTCTTCTGCTAAACGTGGTGGTAAATGGTCGATGGGAGTGGGTATCGGTAATGGAGGTGGACTTCCGACAAATGGTTCCGAAAATTTTGCGCCCCGTCCGATGACTAACAGGGTCGACTTGATGACGATCATGAATGGAGCTGTGAGTATTCCTGCCGATCAGGAAGTTATATTTGAAGAAGGAGTCCCTTACCTGAAGTCCAATACAACTGCCGTGGTGGATTATGAACATCATCAGCCGGTTAGCTTCGGACTGTCTGTACGTAAGTCTCTTCCCAAAGGTTTCTCTGTAGAGACGGGATTGACTTATACGTTGTTGTCTTCTGACATCAAACGGCAGGGGGATACCAAGATGCAGAGTCAGAAATTGCATTATATAGGTATTCCTGTACGTGGAAACTGGAATTTTCTGGAAAAGAAATATTTTACACTCTATGTATCTGCCGGAGGAATGGTTGAAAAGTGTGTTTATGGAAAGTTGGCGGATGATAAGGTGAATGTGAAGCCTTTGCAATTTTCTGTAGCCGGTGCCGTGGGAGCGCAGTTCAATGCGACAGATCATGTCGGCCTATATGTGGAACCGGGAGTTTCGTATTTCTTTGATGATGGCTCCAAAGTACAAACCATCCGAAAAGAAAGGCCTTGTAACTTTAACTTGCAGGCAGGATTGCGATTCACTTATTAAAGTAGGATGGCAAAAAATATGCCGGTTACATTATCTCCCTGTTCTTGCCTTGTATTGTAATGAATTAAGGCAAGAACAGGGAGACTTTTATATCGTGACTTACAAAATTATAAATAAGTGCAGTCGTCATAATTCACCGCAGAGTGAACTTAATCTGTTGATTGCCAATGAATCTTTATCTGTGTAAATTCGTGTAATCTGTGGCGAATACGAATTTCGACACTTATATAAGTCAATTCACTTGTACGGTCCGGAAATATTGCCTGAATAGTTTCTCAGCCTTTTCTATCTGCTCCGGAGTATTCTCTTTCACTCCTTTCAGCATATATTCTTTGTTCATTGCTTCATATTTGTGAACACCCAAGGTGTGGTAAGGCAATATTTCTACACGCTGAATCATCTGGTACGTTCCAAGATGCTCTCCCAGCTGCCGGATATCGTCTTCGAAGTCACTGTAGCCGGGCACTAATACGTATCGCAACCAGAATGGTTTATGATTGGTTTCAAGCCAGGCTGCGGTTTTCAGGGTCTGCTCGTTGCTTCTTCCGGTTAAAGACTGATGATGTTCCGGATTAAATTCTTTGATATCTAATAAAACCAGATCAGTCAATTCCAATAGTTCCTCTACATCATTGTTCCATAGCCCGCCATTGGTATCAAGGCAAATATGGATTCCTTTTTCCTTTAGTCTTTTAAAAAGTGGGATAAGCGATTTAGCTTGAAAAGTAGGCTCTCCGCCGGAAAAGGTGATACCTCCCTTTTTACCGAAGAAAGCTTTCTGACTGACGGCCATGCGAACTATTTCCTCAGGGTCGGTTGCTGTCCCTCCTTTGGCTTCAATTGTGTCCGGATTGGCACAATAGAGGCAACGGAAGTTACACCCTTGAAGGAAAACGACGAGCCGGAGACCCGGCCCGTCGAATGTTCCCATTGACTCGTATGAGTGTACGTTTATCATTCAATTACATTCTTTCGTGGAAACTGCGGCTGATTACTTCCAACTGATGTTCGCGGCTCAATTTCACGAAATTAACGGCATATCCTGAGACACGGATAGTCAGTTGCGGATACTTTTCGGGATGTTCCATCGCATCCTGCAACATTTCCCGGTTCAGCACGTTTACGTTCAGGTGGTGTGCGCCTTTTGTAAAATATCCGTCCATCATGGTCACCAGATTGTCGATACGGTCCTCTTGTGTTGCTCCCAATGATTTGGGAACGATTGAGAATGTATTGCTGATACCATCCTGTGAGTCGCGATAACGCAACTTGGCTACAGAACTCAGTGAGGCGATTGCACCATTTTTATCACGTCCGTGCATGGGGTTGGCACCGGGAGCAAAGGCAATGCCTTTGGCGCGTCCGTCAGGAGTGGCACCGGTCTTCTTGCCATACATTACGTTCGAAGTGATAGTCAGCAGCGAAAGGGTAGGACGGGCATTCTTATATACGGGGAGTTTCTTTAATTCTTCGCTAAAGAAATATACCAGGTCCACACCCAGGTGGTCTACACGGTCATCGTCATTACCGAAACAAGGGAAAGCACCTTCGATATCGAATCCCTCCGTCAGTCCGATGTCGTTGCGACGGGCTTTCACATGTGCATATTTGATGGCGGACAGTGAATCGATGGCGATTGAGAGTCCGGCTACACCATAAGCGAGGTTAATGCGGGGATCAGTATCCACGAAAGCCATCTGCGCCTTTTCGTAGTAATACTTATCGTGCATGTAATGTATGATATTCATTGCTTCGTTGTATACACGTGCAATTTGTATCAATACTTTCTTATAGTTGGCCATTACTTCTTCGAACTTCAGTGTTTCACCGGTCAATACAGGGATGTCTTTTACCATAACTGTACCTGTATTTTCGCAACGTCCTCCGTTGATAGCCAGTAGCAGGGCTTTGGCAAGGTTGGCACGTGCGCCGAAGAATTGAATCTGCTTTCCGATTTCCTGATATGAAACACAACAAGCGATTCCGTAGTCATCCGATTGACGGACTTCACGCATTAGGTCGTCGTTTTCGTATTGTACGGAAGAAGTGTCGATAGATACTTGTGCACAGAATGCTTTGAAACCTTCGGGTAACTCAGGGCTCCATAGTACAGTCATGTTAGGTTCCGGTGACGGGCCTAAGTTATAAAGTGTCTGCAAGAAGCGGAAAGAAGTTTTAGTAACTTTGGTACGTCCGTCATTGAAACGTCCACCGATAGATTCGGTCACCCATGTGGGATCACCCGCAAAAATATCGTTGTACGACTGCATACGCAAGTGGCGTACCATACGGAGTTTGATAACGAATTGGTCGATCAGTTCCTGAGCGAATGTTTCGGTTATCGTACCCTGGCTTAATTCATATTCAAGATAGATGTCGAGGAATGAAGATACATTACCCAGTGACATGGCAGCACCATCCTGCTCTTTTACGGCAGCCAGATAAGCCATATACACCCATTGTACAGCTTCCTGTGCGGTATATGCCGGTCGGCTCAGATCCAAACCATAATATTCGCCCAATACTTTAATCTCTTTCAGGGCCTTGATTTGCTCGGCTACTTCTTCACGAAGACGAATGCGGGCTTCAGTCATAGGACCTGTCAGATTATGCAGATCTTCTTTTTTAGCTTCTATCAGACGGTCAAGACCATAGAGAGCCAGGCGGCGATAATCACCGATGATACGTCCGCGTGCATAGTTGTCGGGAAGTCCGGTAAGGAATCCCAATGAACGGAACGAACGAATTTCTTCGGTATACACATCGAATACCCCATCATTGTGAGTCTTGCGATAGTGAGTGAAGATATCCTTAACTCTGTCATCTACTTCCACTCCGTTTTCACGGCAAGCTTTCATAACCACATTGATTCCGCCAAACGGTTTGATGGCACGTTTTAACACCTGATCGGTCTGTAGTCCGACGATCAGTTCGTTCTCTTTATCGATGTAGCCGGCAGGGTGAGAGGTTATAGTAGATACAGTTGTGTAGTCGAGTGCACGAATACCATTATTGTTTCTCTCTTCTTCGAGAGCTTTGAGACAGTGATTCCAGACAGCTTTGGTGCGTTCGGTAGGTCCTTGCAGGAAAGAAGCATCCCCTTCATAAGGAGTGATGTTGTTACTAACGAAATCCCTTACATTGATTTCTTTGCTCCAAAGTCCATCTTTAAAGGTCTTATTCAGTTCCATAAAATTAATCAGTTAGTGGTTAGTTATCCTTTAGAGCGCGCAAATTTACAACCTTTTTTCGGTTTAGGTATATAAAAGGGTCCTATTTTATGTTGAATAGCATAAAAATACCTATTTATGGGGAGAAGCCAGATAGCAGTTATTACTTCCAAATATACTTTTCTAATATTTTTTTGCGGAATAATTTGCAAGTTAAAAAATGATTCGTACCTTTGCAGCGCTTTAAGAGAAAAGCACTACTTAACCGTAGTTCTGGAGAGGTGGCAGAGTGGTCGATTGCGGCGGTCTTGAAAACCGTTGTACTGCGAGGTACCCGGGGTTCGAATCCCTGTCTCTCCGCTGAACGTGCTGGACAGAAATGGTCAGCAAACGGACAAAAAGCTACAAATCAATGATTTGTGGCTTTTTTTATTGCCCGAAAGTCCTGCTTCCAAGACTTCAAAAGTACGGTAAAAGACAAAGTTTCGTTACTAAATCGTTACCTATTCCCCGCCGGACAAAAACGGTAACGATTTGTCCATAAATGACCTGATAATGACTATATTAGTCCATAGTCTGCATAACTCGAAAACGAGAGGTAAAAACTAATTTTGCAACTAAAAATTTTGAGTTATGAAATCGACATTCAAGGTTCTTTTTTATTTGAAGAAAGGTTCTGAAAAGAAAAACGGCGAGGTTATGATTATGGCACGCATCACCATAGACGGCAAACTTTGCCAGTTCAGTACGAAACAGAGCATCCAGCCCGACAACTGGAGCATTGCTGCGGGCAAAGCCAAAGGTAGGGATGCCGGGAGGATAAACGCCCTTTTGGACGACATACGTTCTTCCCTGAATACCATTTACCACGAAATGCAGCGGCGTGACAACTACGTGACCGCCGAGAAAGTGAAAAACGAGTTTTTAGGTCATAGCGAGAGCCACGAAACAATCCTTTCATTGTTCCAAAAGCACAATGACGATGTGAAGCAGCTTGTGGGCATATCCAAGACGATAGCGACCTACCGCAAGTATGAAGTGACCCGCCGCCACCTCGCTGAATTTATCCAAAGCAAGTACAACGTATCGGACATATCCATAAAGGAGATAAGCCCGATGTTCATTACCGATTTTGAGTTGTATTTGCGTACCGCCTGCAAGTGCGGCTACAACACCACCGCCAAGTTCATGCAGTTCTTCAAGCGTATCATCATTATTGCCCGCAACAACGGCATACTGGTGGGCGACCCGTTCGCCAGCTATAAAATTCGGCTGGAAAAAGTGGACAGGGGTTATCTGACAGAGGACGAGATAAAAATCATCCTTAAAAAGAAAATGGTTTCCGAACGGCTGGAACACGTCAGGGACTTGTTCGTCTTTTCCTGTTTCTGCGGTTTGGCTTACAGCGATGTCGCCAACTTGCGGCAGGAGAATATTCAAAAGTCCTTTGACGGCAACCTTTGGATAATCACCAAGCGGCAAAAGACGAATACGGACGTGAATGTTCCCCTGCTGGATATTCCCAAGATGATTTTGAAGAAGTACAAGGGCAAGTTGCCGGACGGGAAGATACTTCCCGTAATCAGCAATCAGAAGCTAAACGCCTACTTGAAAGAGATTGCCGATATATGCGGTATTAAAAAGAACCTGACATTCCACCTTGCCCGGCACACGTTCGCCACGACCACCACGCTGTCAAAGGGCGTACCCATTGAAACGGTGTCCAAGATGCTGGGACACACAAACATAGAAACTACGCAAATTTACGCCCGCATCACCAACAGCAAGATAGGCAGCGATATGCAGGGGCTTGACAAGAAGTTTGTCGGCATCGAGAAGATTTACAAGGAAGTCGCCATGTAATCTTGATTATTGGGAACTGGTCACAATTTGTGACCAGTCCTTACTATTATTCCAACATTGCTAAATTTCCTAAAATATACGATTATGGATTTGCAGATTATCCAAAACAATATTTTTGAGGTCAGAGGTTGCCGGGTGATGCTCGATTATCATTTGGCAGAACTCTACCAAGTGGAAACACGAGCCTTGAAGCAGGCGGTCAAGCGCAATATCGAGCGTTTTCCAAGTGATTTTATGTTTGTTCTCACTCAAGAGGAAGCTAACTTGCTGTTATCCATAGGGGTATCACAAAATGTGATACCCCCTGATTACAACTTCGGCGTTGCTATGCCTATGGCTTTCACCGAGCAGGGCGTAGCCATGCTTTCTTCGGTTCTCCGCTCCAAAGTAGCCATAGAAGTAAACATTTCAATCATGCGGGCTTTCGTCCTCATGCGCCAAATGGCAATCGGTTACGAGGAACTGTCAAGGCGCATCGAGGAACTGGAGGTAAGCACCGATGCGCAGTTCAACGAACTGTACCAAGCCCTTACCCAGCTTCTAAGCCAGTCGAAACAACAGAAAGAACGCCGTCCGGTAGGTTTCGTTACCTATAACCGTGACAAAAACGAATAGGTAACGATTTCGGTAACGAAATTCCGCCTAACAAACTATATCCCAATGAAGTACATTCTTCCACCTTGCGGGCAGTCCACCGACTACCCGCATTTTTTATATCCTTTTCCAACTGGCACATTCCCCGAAACGCCAGCCGTGCGTGGCATGGCTGACTGTATTCCGTGAAAAGAGCCGTTGGAAACCCGCACAAGCGTATTGCAAGCAAGCTCACAACACCCTTGCCTTTCCCGCCCGCATGGAGTGTTCCCTAAAAGATGAAAGAGAACAGGCACTTTTCCCCGGTTTCCCTATCTGTAAATCTTCCTCTTACGCAGTCCCCCAGCCGGGACAGTCGTTTTAATCATTTCAATAGGCAAAGGTAGTTACGTGTTCTTCACGATTTTGCAAGGTCGAGCCGTTCCGGTTTGGCGAAAAAATCTTCCCTGCCTTGCGAGGTATTTTTTGCCCAAAACCTTGCAAACTCTAAACACTACCCTTTTACGCCTATGTGAAACGAAAACGACCGACCCGACCGGAAGACGCATAAAAAAAAAGTCGGATTTACGGGAAACAGGAAAAAAGTTCAGTGAAACTTCAACTCCCTCACCTCTCAAATCCGCATAAAATTAAAAACTTAAAAAATTACAGCAATATGGAAGCAAAGGTATTATCGGAAGCAAAAGTTTATGTAGGCACTTATGTCAAGTACAACAACGGTTCATTGTCCGGCGCATGGCTCGACCTTTCGGACTATTCGGACAAGGAAGAATTTTATGAAGCCTGCCGGGAACTTCACAAGGACGAGGAAGATGCGGAATACATGTTTCAGGACTGGGAGAACGTGCCGGAGGGCTTAATCGACGAAAGCTGGATTTCTGAAAACTTCTTTGCCCTGCGTGATGCGGTGGAGGATTTGAGCGACACCGAGCAGGAAGCCTTTTTCGTGTGGTGCAACTATAAAAGCCATGATTTGGGCGAGGAAGATGCGGACGACCTTGTACGGGATTTCCGGGATGAATATCAAGGGGAATATGACGATGAAGAAGATTTCGCCTATGAAATTATAGAAGAATGTTACGACCTGCCGGAGTTCGCAAAGACCTATTTCGATTACAAACAGTTCGCCCGTGACCTGTTCATGTGCGATTACTGGTTTGATGACGGCTTTGTGTTCCGGGCGGCATAACAACCAATCCGGGCGGGGTGTCAAAGCCCTGCCCGCTAAAAACAACCAAGTTTATAACCATAAAAAAATAAGACATCATGCAGTCACTTAACAAAAACGGGGTAAGCATCACCCAGACACCGGGAGAAGAAAAGTTCGTGAAATGCCATTTAGGGGCTTTCAGGGGACAGATTTATTTTCAATATGACTACCGCCACACGGACGGCGAACTTTTCAGCACGGTAGCCAAAACGCTGGACGAGTGCCGCCGCAGGCGTGACGGGTGGATAGCAAAGAAGAACGGAGTAATAAACAAGTAAATTTTGGGGGCATGAAAACGACAGAAGTAAACAAGGAGCTTATCGGCAGGCGTTGCGAGTGCATTTTTACGGGCTTAATGGTAACGGGCGTTATCGAGGACACAGAAGAAAACGAACACACCATAGAGGTAAAAGTCCGTTTCGACCACCCGCACCAATGGGGCGATGATTTGTATAATGATGTGTGGGCGTGGGGGCGCAAAATTGACGATTTCGGCACGCTGCACCATTTGCAACTGCTGGCAGATAAGCCGGACTTTCAGATAATGACGGTAGTTTTCGGCGAGCCAATCAGCCGGATAGACCGCAGTGTTTTTGAAGATGTGGACACGTGGGGCGTCTGTTCCCTGCAAGGCTGGGTAAACAGCCACGAGAGTGTCCGGTTTGTAGCCATAAACGACCATACGGCAATTATCACGGGCGAATACAACATGGAACAGGTAAAGGTGTGGTTAGAGAAATACACGTCCATAAGGAGCCTTAAAACCAGTTGATAGAGAACGGCGGCTGTTTTCCGCCGCTACTTTCTTTCGTGAGTGCCGGGAAATAAAGTAGCAAAGAAACCCGCCTATATTCCCCAAAAATTATTAGCAACCAATGCCTTCTGACTAGCTGTTGGTTAGCCAATAATACTTTCTGTCTCTCTATACTGTTTGTATATATTCAATACCTGGCAATTTCATAAAACAACTATAATTTTTTTCAAAAATGCCCCTATTTGTGAGTTGTTTATGACTTGCCGTAAAAAAAACTTGCTTTTTAGCCCGAGTAACTGCTACATAAAATACACTTAATTCCTCAAAGAATGATTTTTCTATATCTTTAGTCATCACAAAATTACAGTCATTTCCATTTTTACATCTACCGCATAATCCATACCAGTTAGGAAATGAATCTTTTTCCATATCAGGAAGTATTACATAATCCCATTCTAAACCTTTTGCTGCATGTACCGTAGAGATTATTATAGACGTATTTAAGAATTCCATATATTGTTTTATACCATTATGTTCAAAGGTATCTTTAATCAGATTAATTTTATCTTCATTAGATAAAAACGAATAATCGACAAAAAGCTGAACCCAAAAAATTTCGAGTAATTCTAAAAGAGCTTTAACAAGTACGGAATCATTGTTAATATATATTTCTCGTATTTTATCAATATGTTTTTTCCCTATCTTTTTAGTAATCTTTGAATTTGATTTTAGTAATTCAATAAATTCATACAGACATTTTCTGTTGAATGTTATATATTCAGAGTCTTCATCTGTAAATAATCCATAAAAGAATGGTATCTTATTGTGATTGAAAGTTTTTATAATATGCTCAATATTAGGTCCTCTTTGCTTTGCAAGTATGGCAACTTTAGCAAAGGAATCGTTTTGTAATATTTTTTGTGACTTAATTACAACTTGTAAAGCTTCTTCTTCTTGGTTATCATAGATATTAAATTCCACCTTGGATTTTAAGCTATTAGGGTTATCAAAAGGAGTAATAGCATTTTGCCGTATTATTTTATCCAATTGAAGCATATTCTCATTGGATGCAAAACGATAATTCTTCTCCAATGAAATAAGTTGTAAATTGAATGTATTTTGTGCATGTGAAAGTAAATTGGGTACGGCTCCTATAAATCCATAAATTCGCTGTAAAGAATCTCCTAATAGCAATATATTTGTTTTATCTGTAATTAAGAAATTCAATAGCCAATAACTTAGTAGATTGGTATCTTGAAATTCATCTACGAGAATTGATGTATAATAATTTCGGTAAAATTCTAATATTCCAATTTGTTCTTTAAACAATTTAATTGTTAAAGTAATAATTGCATTATATGGAATGGCATTCTTTATTAATAGTTTGGAGATGACAATAGAATTATATTTATCAATATTTTCTTTTAAATACTTTCCTTTTATGTTTTTAACTCCGGCGTTGAATTCTGACAAAACATTCGCTTCATCTATTGAAATATTATTAAATACTCGCATTATACTATCACTTCGACTATCATCAACGGATTGTAGAGTATCTAAATTCGACAATGCAGGATGTAGTCTATGACCGTATTTTTTTAAAATGCTTCGACAGAAACCATGATAATTAGATACATATATTTTTTCTTTAATATTAATTTGCTTGCCTAAATCCTGCAATAGTTCTGGAATATTCTTACTTACATCTTTTTTAATTTTATATGCAGCATTTACGCTAAAAGTTAATGCTAAAAGTTTTTTTGGAACAGGTAGCTTGCCGATAGATATTAAATAGGCTATCCGGCTTACCATTGTATGTGTTTTACCATAGCCAGCAGGTGCTTCAACTAATAATCGTTTGTTAGGAGAAAAAATAATTTCTAATTGTTTTTCATCCCCTTGGTGTTTGTTCTCAATCCGAGATTTTATAATTTCTATTTCGTTTTGATACATCAGCATAAACTTTTAGCTTGTTCAATTAGATTGACATATATTTGAGGGATTTCGCTTTTAGATAGTTTCATTCCTATTAAAAGTCCCAATGGTTGAGACTTATTGATTCCAAACCATGTAGAATAATAGGCTTTTAGGTTTGTGATATTTGTTTTGTCTATATCTGATAATTTGAGGTCTGTACTGATAGGTGCTGTTAAATAGCCATATTTTTTATATGCTCGTTTATTTAATGCTTGTGCATTCAGAATTCGTTCTTGTTTTTCCGAATCATATTCACAAAGTATATCGCATAATACTTCCTCTCTTCCTATATCAATCAATTTCATTAATTCAGCCTCAAAATCCCGTTCTGTTGTTTTCCATAAATTAGGAATACTTGTTGGGGTATTATCTCCATCACTATCTCTAATCCCAATACAAGGTATACCAAATTTTTCTGCTAACTGTATCAGTTGTAGAACGGAATCTCCACCTGCTTGAATAACACATATCCCGCAATCATCTAAATCTATATCACATTTTTTTGCAAACAAGGGAAAACTTCCATATTCAGAATCCCCTTCGACAAAAATAGCACAGCGAGCAAAGAATGCTTCTTTGATAAAAGGAAAATGAAGTAAAAGATGTTTTTCAAGTTGTTCGCCGAGAGATAGATTTGTTCCTGAAACTATTTTAGTGCTTGTTCCTTCTTTATAAAGTCGAATAATCTGCTTAAAATCATTAAGAATAATACTTGGTGAATGTGTTGCGATGATGATTTGACCATCTAATTTATCAATTCCAAATAATTCTTTTATTAATAACTTTAAGTCAGAATCTTCATTATTGATAACTTTATTGAGATATTTAATAAGAGAACGTTGCATATAAGGATGTAAATGTATCTCTGGCTCGTCAAGTCCTAATACAACAGAAATAGACCTTTCTCCTGTATCCTCATTAACAAATACCCCTGTTTCTCCACGTTGGTCGGAAATTGTTTGAAGTTTATTCAAAATAGATAAAGTAACTAGTAATAAAAATTGAATTCCATATCCACATTTTGACAATGCCCCTCCTCTGGCATCTTGTAAAGAGATTAACTTTGGGAATAACAATGAAACATCCCCCTCCAAAACAGCTTTAATTGCGTGGTCTTTAAAAGATTTTATTTTTTCTAATTTAGTATTTACATTAGTTAATAAATCATTTGTAAATTCAATATCAACTAAATTATTAGTATTTATATCTGTATTCGATACGTAATCCTTAATCATTCTTGATAAAAAACGCCCTACGCCTTTACTGCTGTCAAAATTAATTTCAGAAATGGGATTTCTCAAGGAATCATAGTATATAAAGTTTAAGCATTTAATAAGGGTTGGAGATATGTATGTTTCTGTTTCTAAATGATAAAATTCCATATTATCATCAGGTGATACTTGTTTACAGATAATATTGATATAGGTGTAATCATCTATATCAAACAAGTCTTCAAAATGCCCTATTTCATCATTTGTGAGTTTTATTCGTATATTAACTGTTATAGGTAAATTTGCATCATTAAAATCATCATAAACAAATCCTCTTCGTGTGAAAATGATATTTAACAGGTTTAATATATTTGATTTTCCTAAATTATTTTCTCCAACAATAAAATTGCACGATTCGTCAAATGTAATTGTTGCAGAATTTAAGTTTCGATAATTTTCAACGGAAATATCCTTTATTCTCATAATGTGCAGTTATTTTTTTATAAGTTATTTACAAGGAACAAAGGTAATCACAAAATAAACACCCAGCAATAAAACACTGGGTGTTTATCAACATACTAATTCCAAAAGATTTATTCTTCCTCGCTGCTGTCATTGTTAAACGAGAACGAAAGTTGTTGCATCTGCCCGAAGCTGTCGATAATATAAATGTCAATCGTCTGCTGGTCTGTCGATGCCGAGGTGTAGTAGAGCCTGAATGTTTCTTTCTCCAACGGGTAAAGGTCATTGAGCAAAAGCACCGTGCCGTTATCCATTTCCAGCTTTCCTTTGCCGTCCGGCTGGAAATACCGTATCTGATAGGCAGTCGGCTGGTAATAGCCGCCACGCACCAGTCGGCAGCGTATTTCGGCGGTTTCCCCGACTTTCAGCCTTTTGGGTACTGGCAGTGTTTCGATGCTGAACGGGTACGCCTGCTGAATATCCAAGTTGTCATTACAGGCGGTGACAAGCACGAGGGCGGCCACGATGTAGCAGCCCATGATGATTTTATACATTACATTCTTCATATACATTATTATATAGCGGTCAGTTGATAATGAATTTCAGTCCCAAAGATACCTGCGTGTGGAACTTGCCTATGTCCGAGCCGAACAACGCCCGTTCCCTTGCGTTCAACAGCAGAGCCACCCGGTCGGTCAGGTAGGTTTCCAGTTCCAGCGTCAGCGCACCGCCGTAAATGAAGCAGTCCTTATCCAGCAAGGTAGAGCCGTCCGGCAGCAGCTTTTCGCTTCGGTTGCTTGTTTCGTACCCGGCGAGAGCCGACAAGCCCAATGAAAGGAAAAAGGTCTTTCGTCTGTCCGATAGGAATTTCAGGTAATAGCCGCCCTCTGCGGTGAACTGTTCTACGGGTATCTGCATATCCTTGTAGTCATACTTCTTGTGCAGGTATTCGCCGCCAATCACCCAGCGGTTGGCGTTCTTGGTGTAAACGCTGTACGCCGCCCCGATATGGTAGGCGAAATCACTGCCAGCGTTCCAATGCACCCCGTCCGTCATGCCCGCCGTGACCTGCAAGCCTTTCATGCCCGGCAGGTATCTTTGTGCGTGTGCCTGAAACGAGGTCAGGCACAGCGCAAAGAGCATCATTATAAAGATGTGTCTTTTCATTCCCTATTTGATTTTTAGTTCGTCAATCACTTCTGCGTTCACGATGTCGGCGTTTTCCACCCGTATGGTCTGATGCCGCCCGCCGTTCTTCTCGTAGAGTTCCACGACCAGCAGCTTGTCGTCAGGAATGGTAAACTTCGGCAGGGCGTACACCGTGCGCACGGTCGATTTCCCGGCAATCTCTATCACCTCGTTGTAGCTGCGTACCGCATCCAGTACCGTTTCCTGAATAGCCGTGCGTTTGGGCACTTTTTTATCGGTTATCTTAAACCTGATGAAGTCCGTGTCGAAAGGCACGTTGGAACTGTTCTTTGTCTGCGTGTGCACGTAGAGCATCCCGTTATAGGTGTAAATCCCCTTGATTAAGAACTGTATGCCGAAACGCTTGCTACCCAAGTGGCGCACTTTCCGGTCATTGTTCTTGTAGATGCTCTGCATTATCAGCTTCACTAATAGCGGGCTTTCACCCGCCAGTTCCCGGAAATGGATGTTCATCCGGGTATGTGAGAAGTCGGACGTATCTTCATTCTCCAAGAAGTCCTTCATCTCGATGTTGAGCATTTCCGGTTCACGGGCGTACTTGGCGTTGAACGAAAAGAAACTGCCGTCCTCGCAGATAACGGAGAAGTTCGTTTCTCCCGGAAAGCCCTCTGTCGTGGCTTTCACCCTGATTACGTTCTCCGCACCGTCCGCCTTGCCCGCTATGATGTGGTTGCTTCCCAAATCGACATAGCGGACGGCGGCGGGGAAGATGATATGCACCGTCTTGGCAAAGGTCACTTCCACGCCGTAGGGCGTAACCATTTGGCGGTACGGGAGTTTCCGGGTAATCCCCCGGTACAAGTCGTTGCCAGCCGCATACTTCACGGTGTCAGCGGTTTGTGCGTTTGCCGCACACACGCCCAGCAAGAGGGCGAACAATCCAAAAATCTGTTTCATTGCTAATTGAAATTTTAACGGTTGATAAAATGGTTATTGTTGTTTGGCATACAGCATGACTTTATAGCCTGCTTTCAGCTTCACTTTCACGGTTCGGAACTTCTTGGCGAGGTAGCCGGACGTTCCTTGCAGCAATCCCCTTGTCACGTCCATAGCCACCTGCTGCCCGGCACTTTGGGCAAAGGAAATGCTTGTACCCAGCCCGCTTCCGATATTCGCCATAGCTTCGTTGAACGCTTCCTGCTCCATAGAGGACGGGACGGAAAGCCCCTTTTGCCCGTCCGTGTCGAACACGGCGAGTTCCACCGGGATGATGTTGCCAGCGTACTCAATCGAGGACACCAGTATGTCGAGCCGTTCGCCCTGCACCTTTGCCGTTCCCGCCACAAGGGTATTCTTCGGCACAACGATATTTCCCGCCTGCATGGGTTCGAGCAACCGGAGTTTCACCGCCTGCCCGTCCACCAGCGTTTGGTCTTGGTGTATGCAGGCGGCTACCGTGTTCTTTCCCATAGCGTACCCCGTGCCTACCGCCGTGTTGAAGCCGTAGTTTCGTGGCTGGCTGTAAGCCCGGATGAAGTCGGCATCGCTCATGGGCTGCTGCAATCCCGAAACGGTCGTTTCCCGGATAGCCTGCACCGGAATAGCCGGAGTGCCGATACCGCCGCCGTTCTGCCCGGCTGTCGGTATTTGGGCAATCTGTCCCCTTTGTCCGTCCTGCCCGTTCATATACTTTGCCGCCAGCTCGTAGGACTTTTCCAAGAGTGCCATTTGGTCGTCAGCCGTAGGCGTGGCGTTCTGCTGCTGTTTCAGTCGGTCGGTCAGTTCCGCCACCTGCCGTTTCAATTCCTCTTTTTCCTCGTCCACAGGGGGCGTTTCGTAGAACGTGCTTAACTGGCGGTTGATGTCCCGGTAAGCCGCCCTTGAAGAAGCACCGCCGCCCCTTTGTGGCTTCGGATCTTCTTCCGGCAGCAGGTTGATTTCCTCTTGTGGTTCTTCCGTATCATCATCCAGCGTGAAACCGAAGTCCTGCAAGGATTGTATCTTGTCCTGCTGTTTGCGGCTTGTCACCGCCTGCTCGTAAGCCTTTTGCTTGTCGGCTATAATCCCGTCCTCTGCGGGCAGGGGTATGTCGGCATTGAAGCCGCCCACGCTTTCCACATTCACGTCCTCTTTGCCGGAGGGTGCGAATATCAGGTACATGCACCCTGCAAAGGCAAGGAACATCAGCGGGAAGACTATCATTTTCCTGCGCTGCTGCACCTGCTGCGGGGTAAGTTCCCGTTTGGGCTTATTTTCCTTTTTCGGCTTCCCGTCCGCCTGCTGTGCGGTCGTGCCGTTCTCATTCTTCTGTACGTCTTCCATATTGCGGTCTGTTTAACGGGTTGATACTTTTGGTTGTGTCATTGCCGTGCAACGGCAGTTGTCTGATGTGTTCTATTTGCAGCCTTTGCCCGTCCCGTTTCCCGATATTGTAGATTGATGAAACGGTGATGTAGATAGACAAGCCGCCGAAAAAGAAGAACATCAGGAGGATAACCGCCAGCCTTTTGCCCGGCGTAATCCGTCCGCACATTCGGCGCAGGCGGTCGTCTGCCCAGTCCTGCACCTTTTCGATGTAATTTCGTTTTCTTTCCATAAGGCTATCTTTTAATGGTCTGCAAATCCTTGTTCTCGGTAATGGTGAACGCTTCGATGATGAAGCCGTGCGGGTTGTTGTCGCTCCGTGTTGCGTTAAGCAACCGGCACGAGGTGACAAGGCTTCGCACCGTCAGGCTGCTTTCCCGGACAATCAACTGGCGGGCATACGTGTTCACCTTGTAGGGGTACTGGTCGAAGTCGCACTTCACGCTGTCAATCTCCACCGTCTGCGTGACGTTTCCGGAAATCACCCGGTTGTAGTAGCCCTTTTCCGCCAAGTCCTTGTAATAGTTGAAAGCGGTCTTGTCGGCGAGAAACAACGAGCGTTTGATGTTGCTTTCGATAGCCCCCTTTTCGGGTGATAAGGTGAAGAAAAGTTCGTGGAAACGCCGCACGTGCGACTTCGCTTCCACGGGTCTGTTCTGTGCCATGTCCTGCGAGAGTGCCAGCATCAGGCTTTTGCCGTTGTCGAGGACGTATATCTTCTGCCGCTGCTTCTCGGCGAAGCTGTACGAGTTCCACACGGCAAAGCCCGTCACCAGTGCGCACAGGCAGATGAATACCAGCGCAAAGAGCCGGATTTGCCGGAAACTCGTTTCGATGTTCGTTAATGACTTAAATTCCATATACTAAATATTGATGTTGGTTATTTGAGTAGTTTCCCGGTTACTTTCCCGCTTGCCGCACCGACCGCAGCCCCGGCGATTGACCCAGCTCGTGCCACGTTGCGGTTATAGGCAGACGTACCGCCAGCCGACACTATCCAGCTTGCCACCGTTGGAATGGTGAAGTAGCCCACGATGCCGATAATCATAAAGATTATATACAAGGTGCTGCTCCCGTCCGGGATGAAATCCGGGTCTGAAAGCTGCTCGATGTCTTTTTGGAGCATCAGGGTTTGTATGCGTGCCAGCACGCTGCTGAACAAGTCCGACACGGGCAGCCACAGGTAAATGGAGATATAGCGTGAAATCCACCGGGTCAGCGTGCTTTGGAAACCGTCATAGACGGAAATCGCAAACGCCAGCGGACCCAGTATGCTTAACACGATTAGGAAGAACGTGCGCAGCGTGTCTATAATCAGCCCCGCCGCCTGAAAGAGCATTTCCAATAACTCCCTGAACCAGTCCCGGACGGACTTCTTTATATTATAAGCCGTCCTGTCCATGTACATGCCCGTCATGGTCACCATGTCGGAGGGCGACCAGCCCAGTTCTTCCAGTTGTCGGTCAAATTCCTCGTCCGATGCGAGGTAAGCCGTTTCGGGGCTTCGCATCAGGGCTTCATATTCCAGTCGGTCTTTCTGCGCCCGGTACTCGTTCATGTCGAAAGTCTGCGTTTCCATAAGCTGGTTGCACCCTTTCACCACTGGCGACAATACCGTGTTGATAGTCCCCAGTACGAAAGTTGGAAAAAACATGATGCACAGCCCCAGCGCAAAGGGACGCAGGAGCGGGTACACGTCTATGGGTTCGGCACGTGCGAGCGACTGCCACACTTTGGCGGCTACATAGAACAAAGCTCCCAGCCCGGCTATCCCTTTGGCTACCCCCGTCATGTTGCTGCACAAGGGCATCATTTCATCGTACAGCACCCGCAACACTTGGTGCAGGTTGTCAAAATCCACCGCTGCTAATAACATAGGCATACCGATTTATATGTTACCAGTAGCGTTCATCCGCCGAGCCGTAGAGAGCCAGCACCCGGTCGGTGTCGTTCTTCTTCTTCGCCCGCAGGTAGGACACGGATATGTTCTTTCGGGTGTAGTAGTTCACGAGGTTGCGGTAGTTGAGCAGGCTTTTATAGGCGTTGTTGATTACCGCCAGTCTTTCGGCATCCGTCAGCGACATGCCCGTCACGTTCACTACATTCTTCAAGTCCTGCAACACGTCCGCACTTTCGGAGAGCAGCTTTGCGTACCCGGCTGAAATGGCGGTGAGTTCATCCGGCGTGTAGTTCGGGTCTGCCAGCATGTTCTGATAGTTTCGCACGTAGATTTCGGATATTTCCGCCACCAACTCAATGGACTTCTTCACCTTGATGCCGCCCTTGACAACATCGTGTACCGCTTTGAGCGCATCGTAATATTTTTTACCCTGCTGGAAAATCTTCTGCGCTTCCATGAAGCCGTCCAGCGTGTTCTTGGCAGTGGTGGAAGTCTGCACTATCTGCTTGGTGGTGTTGATGATGCCCTGCGCCAAGTTGCCGGGGTCTGACACCACCCACTGTGCGGATGCCTTGCCGATGAAGCAAAGGCACACCGCCATAAGGAGAATTGTTCTTTTCATTATCTTTTGTTTTCAGGGTTTGTAACTCGTTTGTATTCGCCGCCGGGCATGAGCGTTATCCGGTCGGTCTTTTTGTCATAGGTGAACTGTATGCGGAAGCCCGTTTCGATGAACAGGCAGCCGTTCCGTTCTGTTACCGGGTAAGCCGTTTCCAGTATTCTGCCCCTGACATTCGCTTTCCGGGTGACGGTGTATCTGCCGCCCGTTTCCGAGAGTGTGAAAGCCGGGTGTCCCCTGACGTGTACCCAATAGCCCTGCATCCTTTCCAGCTCCTTGCTTCCGCTGTCCTCGCAGCCCGCCAGCAGGCAGGCGGACAATAGCGTGTATATCAGATTGTCAATCCATTTCATGTTCCTAATTTTTAAGTTGTTGATGATTGGGGATTTCTTTTGCTTTCTGCAAGCCGCTTGATAGCCAGTTCAAGGTTGCCGTCCAGCTTCTCGGCAAGAGCGAACAGTTCCATTTTTTCGCTTTCCTCAGTCGTGTACGTGTAATATTCTTCCAATGAAACTTCCGTGGCGTACACCGCCGATTGTGTGCCGCCCAGCGAGAAGAAAACTTCCTTGTACTTCCGTCCGGGGTGGTTCGCCATGTTGATAGACAATATCTGCGAACGCTCCTTGTCGGTCAGTCCCAAGAGGTTCTGTATGCTGTCGAACTTGTTCAGGTATTTTCGCTGGTCTAACAATATTTTGCAGTCCGAGTTATTGATGATACTTTCTTTCACGATAGGGGAAGAAATAATATCCTCTACCTCTTGCGTGACTACAATCGCTTCCCCGAAATACTTTCGGACAGTCTTGTACAAATATTTTATGTAGTCCGCCATGTTCGCCGATGCAATCGCTTTCCACGCTTCTTCAATTAGTATTAACTTCCTTATCCCCTTTAACTTGCGCATTTTGTTTATAAAGGCTTCCATGATGATGATAGTCGTTACCGGGAATAAAATCTTGTGGTCTTTGATATTGTCCAATTCAAAGACAATGAAGCGTTTATGCAGCAAATCCAGCTCCTTGTCGGAGTTCAGCAGGTAGTCGTACTCACCGCCACGATAGTACGGTTCAAGCACGTTCAGGAAATTGTCAATGTCAAAATCCTTTTCCCTGACGTTCTTCTGTTCAAGCTGTCGGCGGTAATCATCCCGGACAAACTCGTAGAACGTGTTGAAGCAGGGCGTTACCGAACGGTCTTTGCCTATCAGTTCGATATAGGCACTCACGGCGTTTGACAACGCCACTTCTTCCGACCGTTTGGGGGCTTCATCATCCCGCTTCCACAGGGTGAGTATCAGGGTCTTGATGCTCTCTTTTTTCTCGATGTCAAATACCCCGTCCTCGACATAGAACGGGTTGAACGCTATCGGGTTCTCGTTGGTGTAGGTGAAATAAATCCCGTCCTCGCCGTGCGTGCGGTTGTGGATAAGCTGGGACAGCCCCAAGTAACTGTTACCCGTATCGACCAGCAGCACGTGCGCACCCTGCTCGTAACACTGGCGCACCATGTGGTTGGTGAAGAAGGACTTACCCGACCCGCTCGACCCAAGTATGAACTTGTTTCTGTTGGTCGTGATGCCTTTCTTCATGGGCAAATCCGATATGTCGATGTGCAGCGGGCGACCGCTTACCCTGTCCACCATTTTGATGCCGAACGGCGAAAGCGAACTCTTGTAGTTCGTTTCTTCCACGAACAGGCAGAGAGCCTGCCCCAAGAACGTGTAGAAACTTTCCTCTGCGGGGAAGTCGGCTTCGTTGCCGGGTATGCCCGCCCAAAAGAGCGTGGGCGTATCGACCGTGTTGTGGCGTGGCTTGCACTCCATTAGCGCAAGTTGGCTTCCCACATCGTTGCGTATGCGTTTGAGTTCGTCCCTATCGTCACTCCATGCCATGACGTTACAGTGGCAGCGTACCGAGATAAGCCCCTTGCTGTGCGCTTCGTTCAGGTACTCGTCTATCCACTCCTTGTTCACTTGGTTGGCACGGGAGTAACGGGAGAGCGATTGCATGTTCCGGGCGGTCTGCTCGAAGTTCTTCAGGTTTTCGGCGTGGTCGTCTATGAAGATGAACTGGTTATAGACGTGGTTACACGACAACAGCACGCCCACCGGGGCGGCAAAACTTAACCTGCAATCGCTTCTGTCTGTGGACAGCTTCTCAAATCGGCAGTCCGTCCCGACCTTTCCGGGCAAATCTTCCACGTCCGAAAGCGTGTGCAGGCACAGTATATCGTCCCCGACCCGCATTTCTTCCGGGTACAGCCCGATGTCTTTCAGGCAAGTAGTGTCGGTTTGCGAGAGCGAGAAGTATTTCTCGATGATGCCCGCCTTTCCGTCCTGCCCGGTGATTTCCGATGCCGCCAGCCGGGTAAGGGTGACAAAACCGCTGTCGTTCATAATCCTTTCAAACTGCCCGACCGCTTCGATAAACTTTGCCGCCGCTTCCTTGTCGGCTATCTCCTGCGGTACAATCCTGCCCCGGCAGAGGGTGGAGAAGTCGCTCTGTCGGCGGCTTCTCTCCCTTGTCGTCTTTGTCAGGAACAGGTAGCAGTAATGGTTCAGGAACGGGCGTTCATTGAAGTGCCGTTCAAAGGAGCGGCTTAAAAAACTAAGCTCGTCCCTTTCCGTGTCGGGCTGGTAGTTCTCCTTGATGAAGAAGTCCTGCTTGTGTACTATGGAGTAGTCGGGCAGCACCTTGATTGCCTTATACCATGCCGAATGTATGGCTTCGTACTCGGCACTGGTGACGGTGAACAGTTCGGGCAGTTCCACCCTGAAAGCCACCGTTATGTCCGCATCCTTTGAAATGATGCAACCGTTCTCCACCGCCAAAAGTGGAAATTTCCTTTCCAGCGTGGTAGCCTTTAACATATTCCTCATGTTCTTTCTTCCTTTCTTCTTTTGTAGTTGAACAGCCGGGGTATCGCCTTTCGGCTAATAATGAAGCGTGGGTGTCTTTTGCGTGCGGCAGCTTTCATCAGCCCGTGCGTGCCGTACTTGGCATTGAGCCGGAACGTCTGCCACACGAGCAGCAGCGAAGCCGACACGATGAAACCGATACATAGCCACTGGTTCACGCCTGCCATGAACAGGACGATGAACACCACGAAGACGGCGAGCAAGCCGCCGCAAAAGATAAAGAGGTACTGGCTTTTCAGCCCCTTGAACTCCACTGGCTTCCCGATACCCCTGTTTACCGGATATTCAGACATTGCCGCCTTTTTAGAGGAAGAACGAACGCAGGATAGTGGCGGCGACAATCAGGAAGATGCACGCCCCGAACCAACTGGCGGCAGTCTTTGAGGTATCGGGGTCGCCGCTTGAAAACTTGTTATATACTTTTACCCCGCCAATCAAGCCGCAGACCGCCCCGATTGCGTACACCAGTTTTGTTCCGGGGTCAAAATACCCGGTGATTAGGTTCGTGGCTTCGGTGATGCCCGCCTGCCCGTTTCCTTGTGCGTAGGCACTTACCACGGCGGCAAGTATAGCCGCCGACAAGAAGATTTTCTTTCTCATTGTGATTTGTTTTTAATGCCGGGCGGTGGGTGGATAGTCCGCCTTTCCCGGCTGGTGAATAATTTGAAATTTTAGTGGTCGGGGATAGTCCCGTTTGTCTGTTTGTTTTCAGGTTGCCAATCAACCGTAATCCCGTTGTTTCATGCTGTCAGGCTTATAATTATTATATTATAGGAAATCGTTCATGTCGAACGCTTCGTGTTCCTCGCTTGTATCGACAGTTCCGGCAGGGACAGCAGCCACAGCCAGTTCCGCTTCGTTGCGTCCCAGCAGTTCCGCCACCTTTGCCAGCCCGCCGTTGATGTTCTCCACCACCGCATCGTAGAGGTTCGTCCCCTCAATGCTTGCCAGTGTCCCGGCGGTTTGCCGTTTCTCCGCTTCGGTGGGGTTGTCGGCGTTCGCCGTGCGTACCGCTTCGCCCAGTTCATCGAAGCTCACGCCCGTAGCCCGCCCGGTATCATCGTCACCGTCCATGTACCCGGCTATTTCCTCGTCCTCGTAGTCGGGTTCGTCATTCTCGTAACCGGGCGTTTCTTCCGCTTCGGCTGCTGTTTCCGGAATGTTTTCTTCCGGCTGTCCGTCAGCCTGCGGCGCAAAAATAGTATCATTTTCAGCCGCTTGCGGGAGGTGTCCCGATTTGTCCTGCGCTGTCCCGATTAGTCCGCCCTTGTATCGGCTTTCACCTATCAGCGTGTAGCCTGAAACCCCGTTTCGTGGGAGTGGCGCATCATCCGTTCTGCCCGTTGATGTCCGGCTGTCCGTGTAGCGATACCACAGCCATAGGGCGATATAGTACACCAAAAGCCCGGTAAGTATGCAATAGATTATCATAGTCAGACAGGCTTTTGGAAGTGGCTTTCGTACAGGGTGTTTATCTCGTCTTGGTACTGCTCGAAGTGCCGCAGCAGAATGTTTTCCACGTAGCTGCTTACCGTCACCTTGCGCCCGCCTATCACCGTCACGATACGCATCAGCTTCTCGTGCGTGGTACGGCTCACGTACAAGGGCTGTCGGTCTGCCAGTTCCACTTTCTGAAAGTAAGTTTCCTGGTAGTCGCCCGAACCGCCCTTGCGCCTGCGGGGTGTCGGTTTCTCTACTTGCACCGTTTCTGTTTGTGTTTCTTGCGGTACATCATTCGTCTTATTATTATCTTGTTTACTGGGAACACCCTGCGAGATAAGCTCTTTCATGAAATCCTCGTCTATCTTCGGCATCCCGCCGCTTTGCTTTGCCATATCATTTTAATTTGATGTAGTACACTATTTCGGTTATCAGTTCTTCCAAGTTGCTTCCCCTTACCAGCGAGCGGCTGGCGGGAAAGAGCGTGGAGCGGAACACTGCCTTTTTATCCGCCACCAGTTCCTTTTTGTAGCGTTTGGTATCGGGGATAAAGGTTTTCATCAGCGGCAGTTCCAGTTCCTTAATGGTCTTGTCGTAGGCGGTGTAAAGGTCTGTTTTCTCCCTACCGTCCACCATGTTCCAAAAGAGGTACAGCCCGGCAAGTCGGCAGGCTTCATTCCTTACCAATAGCTTTTGGATAGCCATTGCGAACGACAGGCTGCTTTCCAGCACCACCTTGTCGGCGGAAATGGGTGTGAAAATGTAGTCCATGCCTGCAAGGGAGTTTATCACGCCCTCGCTGTTCACCGTGCCGGGCAGGTCGAAAAACACAATATCCGGCACGTGTCCGGCGGCTATATGTTCGTCAGCCGTTGCAATCGCCTTTTCAGGTGAACTGCACAATACCGGGTAGGCTTTCTTCCCCAGTCGGGTAAACTGTTCATACGCCATTCGCTTGTAATCTTCATCCGCCCCGACCTGCTCGGCATCCCGCTTTCGCATCCCGGCAATGGAGTGTTGCGGGTAGTCGCAATCGACCACCGCCACATCGTAGCCTTTGAGGTAGTAGAGGTAACTCGCCGCCAGCACGGTAAAGGTGGTTTTGCCGACTCCGCCCTTTTGGGTGGAAAAGGCGACATAAAGGGGTGTTTTCTCGTTTTCCATATTGCTTTCGTTCATTATTGGTTGATAGATTTATTTATTGCTTTCAATCAATCCAGCCATATAGCTTTCTTTGTTTCCATATTGCAATCTTGAAATATTGAAAGACTGTTTTATTTCAATCTTGTTTTCCAGCTTTCATTCTTTCTTGAAATATTGAAATCCTGCAATCACGTTTTCTTGAAATCCTGCTTTCTATCCTGCTTTCTTGCTTGAAATATGGCTTTCAACCTTGAAATCTTCTGCAAATAAAAGGAGAAAAAACGTTCGTTTTTAGATGTGTCCCGATTTGTCCTGCGCTGTCCCGATTTGTCCAACAACCGCCTATTTTACAGCATTATAAATCACCGTTACTTTGCAGCGGAGTAACGAACCGCAGGGGGCAAAGGTGTAAAACCGGGCTGGTGAACGGCAGGGCTTGCCGTTCCACGCTAACCCCAATCCGTCCGTGACGGATTTCGATTTTCGTCAGAAAATAGCAAGGTGTGTTTTGTATGCTACAAAACCGTTTTCCGTGCCTGAAAACGCCTTGCCCCTTGCGGGGGTAAAAATCACTCCGAAGTCGTAATTTTTTAATTGAAAGAAGCATGGAAACAAGAAAACCTAACAAGGGCGGTCGCCCCGCCCTCGCAGACCCGGCGAAGCATCGCCATGTCCTTTACCTGAACGACCGGGAGAATGCCCGCTTCCTCTCGCAATGGGAGCAGTCGGGCGTTACGAGCAAGTCCCGTTTCATCGCCGCCCGGCTGTTCGGCGAGCCGTTCCGGGTGGTGAAAGTGGACAAATCGGCAGTAGAATATTGCGCCCGGCTGACCGAATTTTACGCCCAGTTCCGGGCGGTTGCAGTCAATTACAACCAAGTCGTAAAGGCGTTGCACAGCAACTTTTCGGAGAAAAAGGCACTGGCTTTTCTCTATAAACTGGAGAAAGCGACCACCGAACTGGCGATGTTGAACCGTCAGGTTATCGACCTGACAAACGAGTGCAGGGAACTATGGTTGCCAAAATAAGCACGGGCGGCAATATGTTCGGCGCACTGGCTTACAACCAAAACAAGGTGGACAGCGGGGAAGCAAAGGTGCTTTTCTCCAACCGGATGCTGTTGGGCGAGGACGGGAATTTCTCTATCGGCGAGTGTATGCGCAGCTTTGAAATGCAGATGCCCGTCCAGCTATCCACCAAGAAGCCGATACTTCATATTTCCATAAACCCGCACCCGGAAGACGTGCTGACCGACCAGCAGCTTTCCGACATCGCCAAAGAGTATATGCGGAAGTTGGGCTATGGCGACCAGCCTTATCTGGTGTACAAGCATACCGACATCGACCGCCACCATATCCACATCGTGGGGTTGCGGGTGGACGAGAACGGCAGACCGCTGAATGACAGGTTCGAGCATCGGCGCAGCAAGCAAATCACCCGTGAACTGGAAAAGAAATACGGGCTGCACCCGGCAGAGCGGAAGGAACGTGCCGAACGCCCCGAACTGAAAAAGGTGGACTATGCCGCCGGGGACGTGAAGCACCAAGTCGGCAACACCGTGAAAGCGGCTTGCTATGGCTACCGCTTCCAGTCGTTCGGGGAGTACAAGGCTTTGCTTGCCGCTTACAACGTGTGCGCCGAGGAAGTCAAGGGCGAGATAAACGGCAAGCCCTATCAGGGCATAGTTTATTCCGCCACCAATGACAAGGGCGAAAAGACAGGCAACCCGGTAAAGGCTTCCCGCATCGGCAAGTCGGTAGGTTATGAAGCGGTGCAGCGCAGAATGGAGAAATCGGGCGAAGCAATCAGGAACGGGAAACTGAAAGAGCGCACCCGGAAGATTGTAGCCACTGCCATGCAGACCGCCCGCAGCCGCAAGGAACTGGAACAGCAGCTAAGGAAGCGGGGCATTGACGTGGTATTCCGTCAGAACGACAGCGGGCGCATCTATGGCGTTACGTTCATCGACCACGACAGCCGGGTGGTGCTGAACGGTTCACGCTTGGGCAAGGAGTATTCGGCGAACGTGTTCAACGAACGTTTTTCGGGCGAAACCGGAAAGATACACCAGTCCGAAGTGGCAGCACCGCAGCAAGACCAGCCCACGCATCAGGAACAGCCGGGCTTCACGCCGAAATCCGACATCGTTTCGGGCATGGCTTCCGTGCTGGGTGCTTTCGGCGGTTTGCTGGGCGGCGGTGCATCTGGCGGTGACGAGCCGCAGGACACCGCCCGCCAAAAGAGAAAGAAGAAAAAGAAGCGCACAAGGCGCATTGACTAACTTAAAAACATACAATTATGCAGCAAGAGGATGATTTGAGAGGGCTTGCAAGGGTCATGGACTTTATGCGGGCTGTCAGTATTCTATTCGTGGGAATAAACGTGTACTGGTTCTGTTACTCCACCCTGAAAGAATGGGGAGTGACGTTTGAAGTGATAGACAAGATACTGTGGAACTTCCAGCGCACCACCGGGCTGTTCTCGTCCGTCCTTTGGACGAAACTTTTTGCGGTGGTGTTCCTCGCCCTGTCGTGCATCGGCACTAAGGGCGTGAAAGAGGAAAAGATAACGTGGGCGAAGATACATTGCAGCCTTGTGGCGGGTGTCGTGTTGTTTTTCCTGAACTGGTGGCTGCTGGAACTTCCGCTGCCACATACGGCGGACACTGTGTTTTATATCGCCACGCTATCGGCGGGCTATATCTGTATGCTCATGGCGGGTACATGGATGTCCCGGTTGTTGAAGAACAACCTAATGGATGATGTCTTTAATACAGAGAACGAGAGTTTCATGCAGGAAACAAGGCTTATCGAGAACGAGTATTCGGTAAATCTGCCTACCCGGTTCTACTATAAGAAGAAATGGAATAACGGCTGGATAAATGTTGTGAACCCGTTCCGTGCCAGCCTTGTGTTGGGTACGCCGGGCAGCGGCAAATCGTATGCAGTGGTAAATAGTTACATAAAACAGCAAATCGAGAAAGGTTTTGCGCTCTACTGCTATGATTATAAGTTTCCCGATTTATCGGAAATCACTTATAATCATTTGCTTAACCACTTGGACGGGTATAAGGTAAAGCCCAAATTCTACATTATCAATTTTGACGACCCACGCAAGAGCCACCGATGCAACCCGATAAACGCCAGTTTCATGTCGGACATTGCGGATGCCTACGAAGCAAGCTACACGATAATGCTTAACCTCAATCGAAGTTGGATAAGCAAGCAGGGCGACTTCTTCGTGGAAAGCCCGATTATCCTGCTTGCAGCCATTATTTGGTACTTGCGCATTTATCAGGGCGGCAGGTATTGCACGTTCCCGCACGCCATAGAGTTGTTGAACAAGAAATACGCCGATGTTTTCACGATTTTGCGCAGTTATCCCGAACTGGAAAACTATCTTTCCCCGTTCGTGGATGCTTGGGAAAGTTCGGCAGTTGAACAGTTGCAGGGGCAGATTGCCAGTGCGAAAATCCCGCTTTCAAGGATGATTTCACCCGCCCTTTACTGGGTAATGACGGGCGATGATTTTTCACTTGACATCAACAACCCGAAAGAGCCTAAAATCTTGGTTGTCGGTAACAATCCTGACCGCCAAAATATCTACTCGGCGGCACTGGGATTATATAATTCCCGTATCGTGAAGCTGATAAACAAGAAAGGTCAGCTTAAAAGTTCGGTGATAATAGATGAATTACCGACTATATATTTTCGTGGGCTTGATAATTTGATTGCCACCGCCCGAAGCAACAAGGTTGCGGTTCTGTTGGGCTTTCAGGATTACAGCCAGCTTACCCGTGACTATGGGGACAAGGAAAGCCGTGTAATCCAAAATACGGTGGGCAACGTGTTCAGCGGTCAGGTAGTCGGTGAAACGGCAAAAATACTGTCCGAGCGTTTCGGAAAGGTGTTGCAGAAACGGCAGAGCATGACAATCAACCAGCGGGAAAAATCCACCTCGATAAGCACCCAAATGGACAGCCTGATACCCGCCAGCAAAATATCCAACCTCACGCAAGGTATGTTCGTGGGTGCTGTGGCGGACAACTTCGATGAACGGATAGAGCAGAAGATTTTCCACTGTGAAATCGTGGTGGACAATGAAAAGGTGAAGCGGGAAACCGCCCGTTACGTGAAGTTGCCGCAGATAATCGACTTCACCGACAAGGACGGCAACGACCGGATGCAGGAGGAGATACAAGCCAACTATGACCGCATCCGTCAGGAAGTCCGGCAGATTGTCGAGGACGAGATAACCCGGATTAAGAACGACCCGGAGCTATGCCACCTTATAAAAGAGGAAGAATAACCGATATTCTTTCCTGACAGACAGTATTTTTACTAATTTTGCAGACAAAGAAATGATTATGAATGAAAACCAAAATACGGAATGGAAAGAAAGCTGGCGTGACGAGTATCTGAAATGGATATGCGGCTTTGCCAACGCCACAGGCGGCAAGATATATATAGGTATGAATGACAACGGTAAGGTAGTCGGCGTTGCCGATGCCGACAAACTGCTGGAGGATATACCGAACAAAGTGCGTGACGTGCTGGGTATCATCGTGGACGTGAACCTGCTGGAAGAAAACGGGCTGAAATATATCGAGATTGACGTACCGCCTTATTCCAATCCTATCAATTACAAAGGTCAGTACCACTATCGCAGCGGCAGCACGAAACAGGAGTTGAAAGGTGCGGCGTTGAACCGTTTTATCCTGCAACGTACTGGCAGGCATTGGGACGAGTTTCCCATAGAGTGGGCAGGCATAGAGGAACTTTCCCCCGGCGCATTGAACCGTTTCCGCAAGGAAGCGGCGAGAAGCGGGCGTGTGGACGAAGATGTGTTGAAAGATACTACCGAAAATTTGCTGCACGATTTGCGGCTGATTGACACCCAAACCAACCGTCCGACCCGTGCCGCCTTGCTGTTGTTCCACCCCGACCCGGAACGCTTTGTAACCGGGGCTTATATCAAGATAGGTTTCTTCCGGGATGATAAGGGTAACTTGGAGTTTCAGGACGAGGTTCACGGCTCTTTAATGGAGCAGGTGGATAAGGCAATGGATTTGATAAAGACCAAATACCTGATTTATCATATATCATACGAGGGAATTTCCCGGCGTGAAACACCGCAGTTCCCGGTGGAAGCTATCAGGGAGTCACTGATGAATTGTGTGGCACATAAAGACTATGCCAGTGCCGTACCCATTCAGATTAGCGTGTTCCCCGACCATATCACCTTTTGGAACGCCGGACAGTTACCGGAAAGCTGGACGACCGAAAAACTTTTTGAAAGCCACCCGTCCTCTCCCTATAACCCGCTAATCGCCAACGCCTTTTTCAGAAGCGGGGATATTGAAAGCTGGGGACGTGGCTACAAGCGTATCTTGGAAGCTGTCAGCGCATACAAGTTGTTGCCACCCAAACTTGAAATGTTAAGCGGTCTGATGATTACCTATTATACCGATATACGTTCGCAGCTATTGGCGCAGCGAGTGGATGAAAGGTATATACCCATTATTGAGTATGCCGCCCAAAATGGGAGTATAAATAATTCAGATGTGCAGAATTTGTTAAATACCAGTAAAACTACTGCTTATCGAATTTTGTCGCAACTGGATAACTGGCTGGAAATACAAGGAACAACAGGAAAAGGCACTCATTATACACTTAAAGGGTTCACAAAGGGTTCATAATTGAATGTTTTTGCTTTTATGAAATGCTGAACTTCCTGTTTAACAAGCATTTGAAAACCATTAAAAGGGTTCACAAAGGGTTCATCGAAAGAGAGTGATTGATTTCACTCTCTTTTTTATGCTTAATTTCGCAACCATTGGTTGAATATTTTATCTTAATTGCGTTTTTCTTGTTTTATAATCCAAGTTGAACCGTGTCGTGGGAAGAATGGTCTTTGCCATTTCTGTTTGCAATACGGTTTGTCTGATGTCGCCCAGTATGTCCGCCACCACCTTTCTGACACGTGGCGGGTAACTTTTCGCCAAAGATACGATTTTTTCCAGTTCCAGCAGGCTATACCCGTTGAAATATTGGCTCTTGACCCGGTTGTAGATGTCCTGCCCGGTTGTTCCGGGTATGCGCTTCATGTCCTTTATCGCATCGAGCAGCCGCAAGTACGGGACAAGGCTTTCATCCGGGTAGTCCATGCAGTAGGCTTTCACGCACTCTATATCCAAGTTCTTGAAACGGAAACGGCGAACCGGGTTAGGAGTGGCTATCGTTATGGTTGTGGCTACCTGTTCGGTCAGCCCCATTTTGTTATAGACGTAAGCACCCGTGATATAGCCGTTCAGTTTTTCAGTCAGATAGCGGAACTGTTCATCCTGATAGACAGGCAGCTTTCCCAGTCCCAGCACTGATTTCTTGGGACGATAGTACGCCCCCTTTTCAACCCGTACCAGTACCCCTTTGCGGCTCTGTTCGGAAAGTAGCACCGCAACATTGGCGGTCTTTTCCGTTTCAAACGACAAATCCCGGAACGTGAATATACGCCCGGTATCTATCCGTTCAATCTGCCCAAGTATCTCTTTCCTGAATGAAGCCATATTTATGTACTTTGTTTCTATGAAGCAAAGATAGTATATTATGTAATCACCTGAAAAAACATAACAAATATTTTGCCGAAGATGTTTTTTATTTCTCCAACTATTGGTTGGATATTTTTTTATTCACTCGGACAAATTGGGACAGTACCGGACAAATTCGGACAGTCCTTGCCGCCCGTCCAAATATAGCATATTTAGTCGCTACCTTTGGGCGGGACTATTCCCGTAACCACTAAAATTCCAATTATTTATGGCAAACAGAATGACCCCGCCCGCAGAGGGGCAGGAAAAAGACGTGCTGCTGGTCTTGGATAAACAGCAGGGAAAGGTGAGTGCCGTTAAGGGTATCGACAAGGACGGCAATTTGCAGACCGTGCCACCCACTACCGGACACGGCGGCGAGTTCATGCAGGTGGACAAGAACAGCGATGTGTTCAGCAACTTCATTTCCAACTTCTACCGCAAGTATCAGGACACTTCCGGGCTGGAACTGTTCAGCGTCAAGGCTTCCGAAGCGGAGCGGGACGCAAAGGCAATCGAGGACAACCACCGCAACCCTACACCGGAGGGTGACAAGCGGGCTGAAATGCTTCGAGTTCCGAAGCCCGACTTCCACGAGTTCAAGCAGGGCTACCGCTTCGACCCGTCAAAAATCGACTGGGAGAACCTGAAAAAAGTCGGCATCACCGCCGACACCCTGAAAAACACGAGGGACTTCGACCGGGTGATGCGTGGCTACAAGTCCCGCAACACTTACACTGTTTCGGGGACGGTGGGCGGCTTCTATCTCAAACCTACCGATGTCAAGATCTCTTTCTATCAGGCAAAGGACGGCACGGTAGTACCCAAGCTACACGGCGTGCAGCAGGACGAAAAACTGTTGCAACGCCCGTTCCATGAACACGAGTTCACCAAGCAGGAACAGGGCAACTTGCAAGGCACTGGCAACTTGGGCGGCATCGCTGAAATCAAAGACCCGAAAAGCGGCGAGCAAATCCCCGTGTTCGTCAGCCGGGACAGGTACACGCACGAACTGGAGTATATGCGGGCTGACAAGTGGAAATGCCCCGATACAATCTGTAACGTGCAAGTCAGCCCGGAACAGAAAGCCGCCTTTGAAGCCGGGCAAGCGGTGAAAATGGAAAACCTGCAATTCAGGGACGGCACGCAGCGCAGTGCCTATTTGCAGGTCAGTGCGGTGGAGCGTGGCTTGGAGTTCCTGCCCCGTGCCGCCGTCCAGTTCTTGCAGCAGTGGCAGCAGCCCGCAGAGCGGCAGGTCGCCGGGCTAAAGGACGGCAAGGGCGTTGAGTTCAACGGTCATGTACAGCCCGGCGCACAGGGCAAATCCCCCGACAAGGTGCAGCCGAAAGACGTTACCCCCACCGCCGAGAGCCGGACGCAGGTAGCGGTCAATTCGGGGGGCAAGACCAACGAAGCCACCAAGCAGGGCAAAGAGCCGTTGAAACAGGGTCAGGACAAGCCCACCGCCAAGCAGAAAGAGAAGCAGGAGAAAGCGCAGGACAAGAGCCTGAAAGCTGACAAGCCCAAGAAGTCCAGAGGAATGAAAATGTAATATCCACCATTAAAAAGTAAAGAATTATGATTGCATTGATAGCAGAGAAGCCCAGCGTGGCAAAGGACATCGCCCGCATCATCGGGGCGACCGGGCGTAATGACGGTTATCTTTCCGGTAACGGGTATATGGTGACATGGGCGTTCGGCCACTTAATCCAGCTTGCCATGCCGGAAGCCTACGGCGTGGCGAACTTCCGCAGGGAGAGCCTGCCCATACTGCCGCCCGATTTTCAATTAATCCCCCGTCAGGTGAAAGCGGAGAAAGGTTACAAGGCAGACCCCGGCGTGCTGAAACAGTTGAAAGTGATAAAGGAAGTGTTCGACCAGTGCGACCGGATTATTGTCGCCACCGATGCCGGGCGTGAGGGTGAGTTAATCTTCCGCTATATCTTCCATTACCTGAACTGCCGGAAACCATTTGTGCGCCTGTGGATAAGCAGCCTTACCGACAAGGCAATCCGTGAGGGGCTGGATAACTTGCAGCCGGGAGAGCGTTACGATAACCTCTATTTCTCTGCCAAGTCCCGCAGCGAAGCGGACTGGCTGATAGGGATAAACGCCACCCAAGCGTTGAGCGTTGCCGCCGGGCAGGGGGTGTTCTCGCTGGGCAGGGTGCAGACACCCACGCTCGTGATGATATGCAGCCGCTATTTGGAGAACAAGAATTTCGTACCCGCCAAGTTTTGGCAACTCAAAGCGGCGACTGCCAGCGGGGGAATAAATTTTACCGCCCAATCGACCGCCAAGTGGGAACAGCAGCCCGAAGCCATAGCCGCCCTGCAACGGGTAAAGGATGCCGGGCAACTTGTGGTTAAATCCGTTGAGAGGAAAGAAGCCTGCCAAGAACCGCCGCTTTTGTACGACCTTACCACGCTGCAAAAGGAAGCGAACACGAAGCTGAACTTCTCGGCTGACAAGACGCTTTCCATAGCGCAAAGCCTGTATGAAAAGAAAGTGATGTCCTACCCAAGAACCGGAAGCCGCTATATTCCGGAGGACGTTTTCGATGAAATGCCGGAACGTGTCGCCCTGCTGGGGCAATACTCCCGCTTTGCCGGGTATGCCGCCGGGCTGGACGGCACACCCCTGAACCGCCGCAGCGTGAATGACGGCAAAGTGACCGACCACCACGCCTTAATCATTACCGAGAACCTGCCCGGCGAACTTTCCAAAGACGAGCGGGCGGTTTACGAGCTGGTAGCCGGGCGTATGCTGGAAGCCTTTTCGGGCAAGTGCGTGAAAGACGTTACCACCGCCTTGCTGTCAGGGGGAGATACCGACTTCACGGTGAAAGGGTCTGTGATGAAAGAAGCCGGGTGGCGTGCCGTGTTCGGCGAGCAGGAAACGGGCGGGGATGAAGAAGCCGCCAGCCTGCCGCCACTCCAAGAGGGAGAATGTTTGCCACTCTCCGGCGTGGATCTGCTCGAAAAGCAGACCAAGCCGAAACCGCTGCACACGGAAAGCAGCCTGTTGGCGGCAATGGAGAACGCAGGCAGGGAACTGGAAGATGCCGAACTGAAAGCCAGCCTGAAAGATGCCGGGATAGGCACGCCCGCCACCCGTGCGGCGATTATCGAAACGCTGTTCGCCCGCCAGTACATCGTGCGTGAGAAGAAGAACCTTGTGCCTACCGACAAGGGGCTTGCCGTTTATGGGATTGTCAAGGACAAGAAGATTGCCGATGTCGAAATGACGGGCATGTGGGAAACCGCCCTTGCCAAGATAGAAGCGGGCAGCATGGATGCCGACACGTTCCGGAAGGGCATCGAGGTGTACGCAACGCAAATCACCGCAGAACTGCTATCGGTGCAGCTATCTGTCGCTACTGGTGAAACCTGCCCCTGCCCGAAATGCGGCAGCGGGCGCATCCTGTTCTACCCGAAAGTGGCGAAGTGTTCCAACGTGGACTGCACGCTTACCATATTCCGCAACAAGTGCGACAAACAGCTTTCCGACAAGCAGATTGTCGAGCTGGTGACGAAACACAAGACCGGGCTAATCAAGGGCTTCAAGGGCAAGAACGGCAAGGCTTTCGATGCTTCGCTGGTACTGGACGAGCAGTTCAATGTCGGTTTTTCATTCCCCGAAAAGAAAGCGAAACCGAAGAAATAGCCTATCTTTGCCGCTGAAATTTCATTGTGATAGGTTTTACAGCTTATAATAATTGAAATTTTAGTGGTTGCGCCCGGAGGGAAACCGGGCGCATTTTTTATATGTTCCCGCCAAACAGGTAGGTCGAACAGACCACCCCGTTATCCAGCACCCTGCTTTCCGAGAGCTTCCACAGCGAGCCGGATGTTTCCCCGACAAAACCGATGCCTTTGCCCGCCATGACCGGGACGGTGTAGATTGTCAGGCTGTCCAGCAGTCCGGCTTTAATCAATGAAGTAAGCAGCTTGCCGCCACCCACCACCAGCATGTCGGTTTCCTGTTTCAGTTCATAAACCCTTTGCAGCGGTTCTTCGGTCAGGAACTCCACCCCGCAGTCCGGTGTAACGTTGGTGTCGTAGTGTGACACCACAAAAGACCGTTTGCTTTTGTGCGGCCACCCGCCCCAGTGTTCAAAGATGTAGTTGTAGGTGTTCGCCCCCATAAGCAGGCAGCTTGCGGCGGCGTGTTCCCTTGCCGCCAGTTCCTTGACCTCACGGGGCATCCAGTCCAGTTCATAGTCCGGCGTGGCGGTATGCCCGTCCAGCGATACGGCGATGTGCGCTTTGATTTGTTCCATATTATCAGGTATTAAAGTGATATAAATCCCTACTGTCTTGGCACGTTAGCCGCAACCCCAAAAAAGAAAGCGTGGCATGACGCTGTTTCGATGCGAGGTACTGGCATACCCAAATGTGGAAACAGTGCAGCCACGCTATGACAAACGCATAGCATATCCTGCGCTGAATATCCCCACATTTTGAAAAGTGCCAGTTTTCGCATCGGGACGTTCGGCGAACGTATATGTTATATATAAAGGCAATATTCCGGCAACCGCCGTCCAACTGCCGTTACTTTTCCGTGTAACTTCTGCAAAGTTAAGCAAATACCCTGAAAAATCACGTGCAAACAGAAAAAATCCTGCCGTGTTATCACAACAGGGCAGGACACAAGCACCTAAAAATACACAAGTTCAGCCCATACGCCTACGGGCAGCTTGCGTTCCTTTGAAGATGATATGAACCGATGACAAAACAGCTTTGGTTCGCCGTGTCTTTGGTGATGATGTCCCTTTCCCGCATGAAGCGGATATAGCTCTTTGCGGTGCGCTCCTTGATGTCCAATACCTGCTGCAACTGCTCGCAAAGGTCTATGTAGGTGATGCGTGTCTGCCGCCCGAAGATGTCACGTGCGACATTCACCAGTTCCCTTTCCTTGCGCTTCTCCTTTTCCTCACGGGGCTTCTCGCCCTTGTACACGTGCATCCCCGCTTCCTTGTCCCATGCAAAGAGCATCAAAGGAACGTCCAACGGGCTTCCGTCCCTTACTTTCAAGGCTTTCACGACCGACTGGGCGGGTTCTTCGTCTTTCTCTATCGAAAGGATTGTAGCCGCCTTACGCTGCAACTCACTACCCAAATGTCCCCGCAGTTTCAATCCGTTGGGGACGAAGTGCAGCACGCACAGAATACACGTGTTGTAGATACCCGCCAGCCGATAAAGTTCATCTATCACCGCCACGCTTTCCGCTTCATCGTTGGCACTCTTAACAAGGTCTGCGATGCCGTCAATGACGACCAACTGGATGCCGCCGTACTGGTAGTAGAACTTGTCCATGCTTTGTACAATGGCGTTCAGGCGTTCTTTGCGTGACATGCCGGTAAGACAAAACGCTTTCAGTTCATCGGGTTTGTCCGGCTGTTTGGCACGTGCCAGCAGGTTGCTTACATTCTTGAACAGTTGCACTTCCGACTGTTCGGTGTCGTAGAGCAAGACCGCCTTGTGTTTGCCGTTGGCGGTTATCTGTATGCCCAGCGTATCTACTTCCGCACCAGCCGGGCAGATGCAGCCCGCCACGATTGCGGCTATATAATTGCTCTTTCCCGTTCCCTCGCCCCCGGTGATGCCGAACAGGTTGCCTTGTGTCCCCAGCGGAACGTCACCCGCCGAAATAATCTCTTGCGCTTTGGCGGGCGGGTTGTTGAAATCTATTTCGCATGATTTAAGCATAATCAATGTGTCGCTATACAGGTTGTCTAAAAATTCGATAAACAGTTTCAGGAAATCTTCACGGGTGTTCCCGGCTTTGAAGTAGTCGGATATGTCCTTTTCCTCTTTCGTTCCCGGAAGCGGGAGCAGCAGGCGTTTCACTCCAAATTCTTCCAGTAGTTTTTCCTGTTTGCATGAACTTTCCCTGCCCGTCTTGTCCATGTCAAAGAGCAGGACGATGTGCTTGAACCGGAATGTCAGCCGATAAACCAGCGTGGGCGGTATTGTCACCGTTTCGCTGTTGAAGCAGATAGCGTGAAAACCGTGCGCCGCCAGCGAAAGCACGTCTTTCTCGCCGCCCGTGATGAATAGCGTGTCGCCTTTGGCTGGCAGTTGTTCCAGCCCGAAACAGTAGTTCTCACCGAAGCTGCCGCCGTAGAGGAAACGGGGCGTGGAGAACGGGCGGTACAGCTTGATGTGCTGTTTGCCCTTGTAGCCGTACATGGGTTCTGCCACCGATGAAGTGTAGGTGTACGGTTTGCCCTCTGCCGTTTCACTGTTGTATTCCCGGAGCGAACAGACCTTGTAACGTTCCAGCAGTTCGGGCGTGATGCCGTACTGTTGCCAGTACACCAGTTCGGCAAGCGGGAACTTCTGTTCCCGGAACTGGTAGGGCTTGACGGGCTTTTCGGGCGTTTCTTCGGGTTTGTCCGGCACTGCCCGGCAGACGGTTGCCGGGGGAACGGAAACCGGAATGCCGGAAGCCAGCCCCAAGCCCAAATCCCGGTCGATGATTTCCAGTATCTCCACGAAGTCAGCCGCCCGGTTGCAGTCCAGCCCCTTTAACTGCCCCACGAGGAAGAAACAGTCGCCGCTGTAACTGTCGTTGCCGAAGTCTTTCATCTTGTAGATACCGCCCCGGCGGTCGAAATAGATGTTGCAGGAAGCCTTGCTGTCCTCGTACAGCGGGTTAAGGAAGTTGCGACCTATGCGCCAATTGCCGGGCAGGTAGTGTTTGAACACCGCCAGCCCGTTACTTGTTCTTTCTAAGATTTCCTCTTTCCTTAGCATACAACTGGTGGTTGGTTATCAGGTTGTCGATGTTCTCCTTGTTGCTCCTTATCAGGCGTTCTTCCAGCATCCGGCGTATCTCGCTGACCTTGTAGAAGTAGCGTCCCCTGATGTTGGAATAGGCGATAGTTCCCGACACCCGCAGGCGTTGCAGGGTCTTTTCGCTTATTTTCAGGAACGTGCAGACCTCGTAGCTGTCCACCCACATGTCTTCCTCGCTTTGCCTTGCCGTTTCCATGTGGTTGAAGATGTAGTCGGCAATGGCGGTAATCTTGTTGTCCAGTTCCTTGTAGGCTTTGGACTCGAATGTTATTATTTCCATAACGGTAACTGATTGATTTGCCGCAAAGTTCGGGTGTCCTGAAAAATAAAACGCCACAGATGTACCCACCTGTGGCGAAATAAATTTTGTTAAAGCACGGTTGCCTAATCCTGCTCCCTCATGCGCATCAGCAACCTGTCTTTCAGGGTGGAGAGGAAGCCCGTTCGGTCTTTGGTCTTGGCTTTTAGTTCCATGTAGGTGTGGTAGAAGTCGCCGAGGTCGATGTCGAACACGTATTCAAAGTAGGCTACAATCTCCTTAATATCAACCGTCCCCTTGTTCAGACAGCCGCAGGCGTCCAGTGCGTAGATAAGTTCCACCAACGCCCTTTTCGTCCCCGTCCAGCGCAACACCTTTCCCATGAAGCCGTTCTTCACCCGCTTGCGTTGTTCCCGGCGTTCCAGCTCGTGCAGACGGTTGGTGAGGTATATTTCCAGCAGTTCGTTGGCTAAAATCTTGGCTACCTTGAAATCGTGACTGGTGCTGAACTGTGGGTCTGTTTCGTAATAGAAACTGTCCACGATGATTTGTATGTCAGGCTTCCCACGCATGAAATACTGCCTGTCCAAGTAGGTGGCTTTCGTTCGGTGGTACTGGTAGAACGCCAAGTTCCGCTGGAACGACTTTGAAATCCGGTCGGTTTCCGACAGCAGGTAGTCCCTTTGCACTTCCTCGCTGCCGCTGGGGAAGCGCACCTCTATCTTGTAAACGGTGTTGTAATAGATGATTTTGCTCGCTAAAAGCGGTTTCAGTTCCTTGAAGAAGTGTATTTCCTCTTCCGTGCTGGCGAACGGGTAGGAGATTATAAAGTTTTTGAGTTCGCCCAGTATCTCTTGCAGGTAGTCCACGCACAGGCGGCAGAGCGTCAGCGTGTCCGCTGCGGTGTCCTCGTATTCCTGTATCTGCCATTCCACTTTTTGAAGCAGTCCGGCGAAGTATGTTTCCAACGGTATCTTATGTTCCATAACCTTGTGCTTATCTTTTATGAAGCACAAAGTTACGGGCATAAAAAATCTGTTTTATTCTTGATTTTTCACATTACGTTCTTGTAACTGTGCATTTTCTTGTTTCCTGCGCTTTTCTGCGTATCTCGCCCGGTGTGTCCAGCAAGTAAGCCTTGCAGAAGTCGTTCAGGTTCGATGTCGATGCGAACCCCGTGGTGAACGCCACTTCCGTAAGCGTGAGGTTGGTGTTCTTCAGGTAGTGTTCCACGTCCTTTGCACGCTCCTTTATCACCCATTCCTTAGCCGTGTACCCGGTCATTTTCTTTACCTTCCGTCGGAACGAGCCGTATTCCATGCCGCATTTGTCCGCCAGTTGCTCGGCATCATAGACCATGTAGCCTTTCAGACGCACCATTTCGGTGAATGTCTGCCTGCCCAGCTCCGGCAGCATCCGTTCGGCGTGGCGCAGTTCCTTTTCCGTCACCAGCAGGCGGTTGTCCCTTACCGGGTTTCTCCGTAGCAGGTGGAAAGCGTGGCATACCGTGTTGTACACGTTGCAGAGGTACTGCCGTCCCGGTCGCATCCAGTGGAGCGCATCGCAGTAGGCGGTCAGTTCGGGTATCTCGTCCCGCTTGCGGTGCTGTTCCGCCAGTTCGTCCAGTATGGCGTAATGGGTGGTGGACATACCCAGCAGGATAATGATTGCCTTGTAGTCCTTGTATGCCGCCAGTGTCGGCGTTTCCGGCAGGCTTTTGAGCGTGTCGCACACGTGGGCGCACAGCCGCACGTCCTTGCTGAACGGTTCAAGTTCCAAGTAGTTGTCCATTTTCCGGCTGTTGTGCAGCAGCCATGTTACCTTTTCGTCCAGTTCCTTGCAGGACGCTTCCAACTCCGCTTCGGGAGCGGGAAGCAATAATGATGTAATCCGTTGTTCCATATCTGAATAAATTGATTTGTTTTCTGTACGTTACCCGGTAGCCCATAGCCAAAACTTTTGGATTAGCCGCCAAACCACGTGATAAAGGAACATGGCGGCAAGCATAAGAAAACCTGCCCGCAGGAAATATTCTTCAATGCGCTGCCAAACGCTCGTTTTTCGTTCGGGCATCAGTATGTCCGCCACTTCCTCAAAGGTCTTGCAGGCGAAAATCGCTTGCCGGAACTCGTCTGCGCTGTTCCAGCATTCTTCCTTGAACCACCGTGTCTTGGGGTATCGTTCCGCTACCAGTTCTTGCAGTTTTCGTAGTGGGAACGGTTCGGGGTTGTCCCCGTACTCGTATTCAATGGAAATCACACGTCCCTGCATCCTGATACAATATCCGAATATCCCTTGCCACTTCACTTTGTGCGCCCCCTTTTCAACATATTTCGTCCCGGTTGCATCCACTACAATGTAGTTCTTCCGCTTCTTCAACAACTCGGTATTGGTCGTTGTGTACAGTTCTTCCTTGCGAAACACGTATATCATGTTGCCTTTGGGGGCAAAGCTGAATATCGGGTATTTAAGTCGGGCTTTCATTGTAAATAGTCTATTGTTTTATAAAAGCAAAATAAAACAGGGTAACACCTACCACAACCCCGAAAAAGATACAACCTGTAATAATGAAAGCCCAATCGGGGTAATGGAAATCAAGTTCTTCATAAGGAATGGCAGTTTTCTTTATACATCTGTTCCATACCCATATCAGAACTTTTCCAAATCTATTTACTGTGATAAGGTTACTCATATTGATTAATGGTTTAGCAGGGAACGGCTTGTCCGTTATCCTGCTTCGTTAACATCATATTTTATTCTCATTCCAGTGTACCATATCAATACACCATAATAACAAGGTCTTTTTGCGCTTCAACGGCTTCATCGAAAATGAAATTCAAGTCGTCCATTTCCTGCTCGTAATCATAATCTCCGATACCGTTACCCTCTTGTAGTGAGGTGTATTCCGTCCGCTTGCTCTCCAAATCTGAAACGGGTATGCTGATGATATAGGGAAAATCACTGCTCAATGGAATAGGGATGAATGTACTTTGGCTATCCAATTGCCAAAGGTTTTCCGCACAGTAGATTTGCGTTCCATAATGGTTGCAAATCTTTTCATATACATACCCGTACATGAAAGCAATTTCGGGATAACGGATTTCTCCGTTCACTATATCTGCCAACGCTGCATAAGCATCTTTATCCGTGTTCAGGCTATCGCTGAAATAATCGTTCAGAGTGTCAAGTTCCTGCTTCAACGCAACCTTTAATTGGTTTATAAGCTGATTATCACAAGTTCCATAAACAGACTTTACCTTATCGGCTTCTGTCAAATATGCACAAACAGAGTAACTCATACCTTTTCTTCATTTAATATTGTCATTCCAGTGTACCATGTCGTATGGATAGTAGGGCAACCCTTTCAGGCTGCTATCATCCAGCCCCAAGACCTTGACCAATGCACCGCTTTCAAAACACCAATAACCGTCATGGTTGATACCATATTTATGGTCGTCATGCCAAGATAAATCAGAATGTCCTCGATACCATTCTTTTTTGAGGTATTTTTCCAATCGTTTCACCGCTTCTGCTTTGTCTTGTTCAGCCAACTCTGTAACAGTGATAGCAATTCGATAGGGTGACGGATATAATACTTGGTTTGTTGTCCTTTCCCAATCAGGAAATCTGTATCTAATCAATGTATCATAAATATAGTCTTTAGCTTCTCTGTCTTTTATCAGTTGCACCAGACCATGTATAAGGTCGTCTTCGTAATCCAACATAATGCCTATTGACAGAAGCCACAACATTTCAATATAAAATCCGTTGTCCGTCCAAAATCTCGGCATTGTTTTGAGGGCTTTCACATAATTGTTTTTCAGCTTATCAATATCCTGTCCCATAGAATACTGTACTAATAAATAACGAAGCCTATAATTGAACAAAGAATCGTAACCTATATGTTTTCCTGAAAGATGCATTTGTTCATAATAACTAATATCTTCATCATACATTTTCAGTTGCTTCAAATACTGTTCTTCTGTAAAAAGTTTATCTCTTGTTTCCATTATGGTACACTGCTTTTTGATGTTAATGGTTTGACAAGGAGCTGCGTTTAGCAGCTAACTTGGCTTGTTATCAGTGAT